>MDTG01220876.1_pt1 | contig 19726 bp, 21 predicted proteins | sample 811421 | NCBI WGS metagenome assembly MDTG01 (sample SAMN05326645, study PRJNA326480) | marine metagenome | isolation source: seawater | place: Pacific Ocean: South East | collected 2011
GTACTGCACCATTACCACCATCTGAAGGAACTGGTACTGCACCATTACCTTCAACAACAGAGTCAGAGTCTTCTTCAACGGATCCTACTAATTCTAATGTTCAGTTAAGTGCTACCGATCAGGTTTTAGTTGATCTTTTAGGTTACAAAGTTGGTTCTGATGGAAATGTTTATGCTCCGGGATCTGAACCAGAGGGCGTAACATTAAATTCTGAATAATAGTTCACTCAAAGGCATTTCAAATGAAATGCCTTTGAGCTTTAACATTTTTTTATTAAAAAAATTTGATAATTTTTTTTTTGCATTAATTGAATATTACTATAATTTCATAAAATTGATTGTTTATATCAAGTCAACACACTGTGGATCACGTATATAGCTATTAAATACACCTTTTTAATATAATTGAAGAAGATAATTACATGGAAGTAAATACTGGAAGCTATAAAGGGAAGGTTAGTATAACGAACTCTATAATCGGTTCTTCAGATAATGATCTGATTAATAATAAATCGGAAAAAACTTTAAAAGTTTATGTAGTTAAAAACTCCTTAGGAAAAAATGTATTTTCTATAGATGAATTAAACTCTGTCTCAGTTTTGGAAAATGGTAATACATACATCTTTGACCAATCAGATCCCAGTAACGCTCATCATCCTTTACTTTTTTCTACAACAGAAAATGGCACACATTTTGGGGGAAGTACCTATGAAATTGGCGTATCAAAGCATGGAACTCCTGGAAAAAAAGGGTCCTATACTAAAATAGAATTAAACACAAATCTATTTGAAATTAATTATTTTTGTCAAAATCATAGTGGAATGGGTAATAAAATCCAAATAATTTCTCCTCAAAATGAATTGAAAGTTGAAGTGCTTAATGGATTAGATGGAAATGATATAATTTCTGGTGGTCCTGGAATGGATATTATAAATGGTGGTAATGGTAACGATATCTTGAGTGGTGGTGGAAATCAAACCGTAGTTAACTCGTTAATAAATGGGAATACATTCGTTTTTAACCCTGGATTTGGTAATGATATAATCAAAGACTTCAGAGATGGTTATGATAATCTAAAGTTTGAAGGGTTTAGTGATGTTGAATTAAAATCAATTAATGAAAGTTCAACCATAAATGGTGAAAGAAAAATTGTCTTTGATGATGGGTCTTCAATTGTCTTCGAAGGTATTTTCGGTATTGAAGCTAAGCACCTAATTAACGGAGATATATTTTTAGATTGGATTAAAAATTGGGGTGTGCAAAAACCTGGAACTATTAAATTTTGGATCGATCCTGGAGGAACGCATCATTATGCTACAGATTTAGGGAAATATCATATTTCTGAAATACCAAATCAAGATCAGTACAATTGGATGAGAAGTCTAACAAATTCAGTGCAAAATCAGATAGGGGTTATTTTAGAAGAAGTTCAAACTCAAAAAGAAGCTGATATTCCCTTTATTGTTACATCTGAGGAAGCAAATATTTCATCTTTGAGCTCTGCTGGAGGCCCATCAGAAGGATTAACTTTTAAACAGTCAGATATAAAATTAAATGTTAGCAATAGTGTTGGTGAAGATTGGAAGCAAATATTTACACATGAACTTGGACATTTGCTAGGTTTAGAGCATCCATGGGATAAAAAATCTGGTGATAATGACATTCCTATCCTAAATGGAAAAGAAATAACTAGTAACGATGTAGTTACCGATAGAACAGTAGTAGCCTATAATGGTTGGCCTGAAATTAATAAAAGTGATGGGTTTAGATCTCTTGATATTTTAGCGTTAAAACAGATATGGGGAGATCGTACTCTTAACAACCTAGAAACCACAGAAGTTTCTAATAATATTTCTTCACTTAAAACTATCGGTTCGATTGAAGATCAAAAATTGGTTATCGGACAAAGCGTTAAACTTTCTAATTTTGTGAGTAGATATGAGGCTGATGGTGATGAAATTACATGGTATCAACTTTGGGACTCCAGCAATGGTAACAATGTAAAGTTAAATGATACTATTGTTGATGCTACATCAGGATATTGGTTTGAAGCATCATCTTTGGAAAATGCTTTTCTAATCAGTGACACTGATGTTTCTACTCAAACTATTTATATACAAAGCTATGATGGAAAAGAGGTTTCTGTGTGGGATAGCTTCACTTTAACTTCAGAAGTTTTATGATTAATTTTTTATCGATTATTTTTCTCATCAATACCAGAAGTTCCAAATCTTTTTTCCATTATTTTTAAAACTTCATCAAACTCTACTTCGACTGACATTAGTAATACAATTAAATGATAAATTACATCTGCAGCCTCATTTTTGACATTTTCTTTATTATTCAAACATGCAATTATCAATTCGATGCTTTCTTCACCAAACTTTTTTCCACATTTTTCAATACCTTCATTCAATAAATATGAAGTATAAGATTTTTTGGGATCTTCATTTTTTCTTTTTTCTAAAACTTTTATAAGTTCTCTAAGAGTATTCATGTTAATCTCATTGGAATTCCATGTTTTATCATATATTTTTTTGCTTCTTTTATTGTTGATTCACCAAAATGAAAGATTGATGCTGCTAAAACTGCAGATGCTTTTCCCTTTTTAATTCCTTTTACTAGATGATCTAATTTTCCTACTCCTCCAGATGCTATTACGGGAATACTCACAAGATTTGATACCATTTTAGTCAACTGTATGTCATACCCTTTTTTTGTTCCATCATTATCCATTGACGTCAATAAAATTTCACCAGCTCCTTTTTTTTCCATCTCTAAAGCGAATTTTTTAACTTCAATATTAGTTCCTTTTGATCCTCCATGAGTAAAAATATACCATTTCCCGTCCTTATTTTTTTTTGCATCAATTGCAACAACTATACATTGTGATCCAAATTTGTTTGAACAAGCTGAGATTATGTCTGGGTTTTTAACTGCAGCTGAATTAAAACTTACTTTATCTGCTCCTGCAGAAAGAAGTTTATTTACGTCTTCTACAGATCTTACCCCTCCACCAATAGTTAATGGCATAAAACAGGCTTCAGCAGTTTTTCTAGCCAACTCTAAAATTGTTCCTCTGTTTTCTTTAGTTGCAGAAATATCAAGAAAACATAATTCATCAGCACCTTCTGCATTATAAATTTTTGCAATTTCTACAGGATCTCCTGCATCTATCAAATTTACAAAGTTTACTCCTTTAACAACTCTTCCGTTTTTTATATCTAAGCATGGTATCAATCGTGTTTTTAACATTTTATTCACTTAAAAATTTTATTGTTTCTGATAAATTTAAAGCATTTTCATAAATTGCTCTACCAACAATTATTCCTCTAATATTGTTATGACAAGTTTTTATACTTTTTATATCTTTTAATGATGACACCCCTCCAGATGCTATAATGGGAAAAGAACTTTTTATAGACATTTTTTTGAGTTCATTAAGATTAGGACCTTGCATTGCTCCATCTTTATTAATATCAGTATAAATTATTGAGTTTAATTTACAATTTTCATATTCTTTCAATAAATCTATTGAGTTTGTATCTGAAGTATCACTCCATCCATTTATTGCAACTTTTCCATTTTTAGCGTCTATTCCTAAAGAAATTTTATAAGGAAAAGATGATGAAGCTTGATTTACTAAACTCGGGTTTTTAATGGCAGCAGTCCCCAAAATAACTTTTTTTACACCTTTATTTAGCCAAAAATCAATATTTTCTAATGTTCTAATACCTCCACCTAATTGAATAGAAAGAGAAGTTGATGTTATTATTTCATCTATCGCATTTGAATTTATAGACTTTCCAGCAAATGCTCCATCAAGATCAACAACATGTAACCATTTGCACCCTGCTTTTTCAAATTCTTTAGCTTTAAGGTAAGGCTTGTCATGAAAAATGGTTGATTTGTTCATATTTCCTCTTAAAAGTCTAACGCATTTTCCACCTTTAAGATCTATTGCTGGATATAAAATCAAAAAAAACTCCTTTAAAAAAAAATTAAAGATAATAAAACTGGTCATTTTATCTTGACGTTACAAAATATTTAAAGGAAATTCAAATAATTAAGAGGAGAATTAATATGAAGAAATTATTTACTTCAATTTTAGTGGGTTTCATTTTTCCAACAATTATTTTTTCAGAAGTTTTAGATGGAACATTTCAAACTGCAACATCGCAATCTGGAGGTTATTTACATGTTAGTTTTGCTAGTTGTGAGAAAAACTCAAATTTTACTTGTGGAACAATCAAAAAAGCTTTTTCTAACGGCAAAATAAATGAAAAATATGAAAACCTTGGTAAATTAATAGTTTGGGATATGGTTTTTGATGGTAATGGAAAATTTAAAAATGGAAAAATTTGGGATCCATCTGAAAACAAAGAAGATGGTTCGCCAAAAATTTACAATTCTAAAATGACTTTAAATGAAAATATTTTAAAGGTTGAAGGTTGTATTTTGTTTTTTTGTAAAGGTCAAGACTGGAAAAAAATTGATTAAGGGTTCCACAAAATAAAATTTTTAATAAACTTTAGTCCGTTTTCTTGACTTTTTTCTGGATGAAATTGAGTGCCAACAATATTGTTTTTGACAATAGCTGCTGTTATTTTTAGGCAATAATCCGTGCTTGCCAATAAATTTTTGTTATCATTTAATTCAAAGTTGTAAGAGTGAGTAAAATAAAAGTGGGAGTTGTTTTCAATATTATTAAATAAGAAATGATTTTTTTTTTCAACTTTCACTTCATTCCAACCCATGTGAGGTATCTTAAAGTTTTTATCTATTGGTGAAATAAGTTTTATTTTACCACCAATCCAACCAAAGCCCTTAGTTTTGGTGTTGTTTTCAAATCCATAATCTCCTAAGAGTTGATGCCCGACACAAATTCCTAAGAAAGGTATTCTATCTCCAATAACTTTTTTCTCAATAATTTTAAAGAGTTCTTTATTATGAAATAAACTTTTTTTACAACTATCAAAAGAACCAACCCCAGGAAGGACTAACCTTTTAGCATTCATAATTTTATCAAAATCTTCTGTTAAAATGACTTTTTCATGTTCTAAAAAATTGGAAATATATTCAAAACTTTTCAAAACCGAGTTCACATTTCCAGATTTATAATCAATAATAACAGTAGTCAATTTTATAATAGTCCTTTGGTCGATGGAATTACATTGCTTACTCTTTCATCAATTTCTAAGGCTATTCTAATTGATTTTGCAAAACTTTTAAAAATTGCTTCAGCTATGTGATGTTCATTTGATCCTGAAACTTTAATTACATGCAAATTAATTCCAGCATTAGAACAAATAGCATTGAAAAACTCTTTAATCAAAGAAACATCGAATGTTCCTATTTTTTTTGATTTAAAATCAACATTCCAATGAAGCGATGGTCTTCCAGAAATATCTAAAGATGTTTGAATAAGGGCGTCATCCATTGTCAAAAGTGTTGATCCATATCTTTTGATACCAATTTTATTACCTACTGCTTTAAGAATTGCACATCCTAAACAGATGCCAACATCTTCAACTGTGTGATGGTCATCTATATGTAGGTCACCTATACAATTAATTTTAAGATCTATAAGGGAATGTTTTGATAATTGATCTAACATGTGATCAAAAAAACCAATACCTGTCTTATTATGGAAGACACCATTTCCATCTAAATTTAAATTAAGGTTAATTTCAGTTTCTGATGTTTTTCTTTTTATTTCTGCTTCTCTCATAATTACCTCAGCTCAAAATTTTATTAAAATAACTATATTTCATTTTCATTAAAAAGATAATTCGTTTTTACTTTTTTTTGACCGGCTTTTTTGAAATCTATTAATGCATTTTCTCCTTCAATTTCTAAAATAAAACCATATCCAAATTTTTGATGAAATATTTTTTCACCTTTTTTAAAGTTTTTTATTTCATTTAAAATGTATTTCTCCACTTTTGTTATATTATCATTTTGCCATTCTTTATGTCTATTTTTGAAATCAGGTAATTCTTTTTGAGTGGTACTTTTCTTTAAGTTTTTGTTTTCGAATTTATAACTTAAATCTTTATCATTATTTGAATCTAAATTACGATAGTCTTTGAAATTATTCATTGGATCTGTTTGTGTCAATACCTCAGTATGTTCTTGTAATAAATCATCAAAAAACCTTGATGGATAACAACTTTGCCATTGATTATAAATTCTTCTATTTGAAACAAAACTTATAAGACAATTTTTTTTTGCTCTTGTAATCCCTACATATGCAAGTCTTCTTTCTTCTTCTAAGCCAATTTTTCCAAGTTCGTCCATAGATCTTTGAGAGGGAAACAATCCATCTTCCCAACCTGGAAGAAAAACACAGTTAAATTCTAATCCTTTTGCGGCATGTAGTGTCATTATTGAAATTTTATCATTTTCTTCACTTTGTTCATTATCAAGAATTAATGATATATGTTCTAAAAAATCATCTAAATTTTGGAATTCCTCTAATGCTTTTATCAATTCTTTTAAATTTTCTAATCTTCCAGGTGAGTCTGGGGATAAATCATTTTTCCACATTGATGTGTAACCAGACTCATCAAGAATAATTTGAGCTAATTCAATATGGTTTTTCGAGTTTTCAACATAAATTTTTTTCCAACGCTCCACACTATCAATTAATCTCTGTAGAGACTCTTGAGACTTAGTATTTAATAATCTTTCATTACTCGATAATTTAGCACTGCTATATAAATTTAACCCTTTCTTTCTAGATAAACTATAAAGTTTTTGAAGAGCTTTTTCTCCTATTCCTCTTTTAGGTTTATTAATAATTCTTTCAAAAGCTATATCATTTTCACTGGATACTACAACTTTTAAATAAGATATAGCATCTTTAACTTCTTGTCTTTCATAAAATCTGGGCCCTCCAATTACCCTGTAAGGTATTCCCATTGATAAAAACCTGTCTTCAAATGCTCTCATTTGAAATGAGGCTCTAACTAAAATTGCTTGATTATTTAATGAACAATTTTCATCATCATATTGAACAAAGTTTTTAACTGCTTCTGCAATCCAAATTGCTTCTTCATTACCGTCCCAATGGCTAATAACTTTTACTTTTTCTCCTTCGGATATACTTGTCCATAGTTTTTTTCCTAACCTGCTTTTATTAGATGCTATAAGGTTTGACGCAGTTTCAATAATATGAAATGTTGACCTATAGTTTTGCTCTAACTTGATTATTTTAGCATCAGGAAAATCTTTTTCAAATCTTAATATATTACCTACTTCTGCTCCTCTCCATCCATATATAGATTGATCATCATCTCCTACACAGCAAATATTTTTTTTATCTCCACACAAAAGTCTTAACCATAAATATTGAGCTACGTTAGTGTCTTGATATTCATCTACTAAAATAAATTTAAATTTGTTTTGATATTCTTTTAATATTTCGTTGTTATTTCTTAATATTTCAACAACATGTAAAAGAAGATCACCAAAATCTACAGCATTTAAATTTTTTAACCTATTTTGATAAATAGAAAATACTTTTGTGGCATTTCCTTCCATAAATTCTTTTTCTTCTTCTGAAACTTTTTCTGGTGTTATTGCCTTGTTTTTCCATCTATCGATTAATGATAAGAATGATCTTGGGCTATATCTTTTTTCATCAATATTTTCAATTTTCAAAATTTGTTTAATTATTCTAATTTGATCTTCAGTATCTAAAATAGAAAAATTATTTTTAATTCCAACATATTCAGAATATTTTCTAAGAATTTTGACAGACAATGAATGAAAAGTTCCTATCCATGGCATCCCTTCAACTACATTTTTTATATTAAGGGCAATCCTATTTTTCATTTCTTTAGCAGCTTTATTTGTAAAAGTGACTGCCAATATTTGATTTGGAAAAGCAAAGTTTTCGTCTAATATATAAGCAATTCTAGAAGTTAAAGCTTTTGTTTTACCAGTTCCAGCTCCTGCTAAAACTAGCAAAGGTCCAAAAACACTTTTAACAGCTTTGATTTGTTGGTCATTTAGATCAAGCATATAATTTCTCTGTCTTTTTTCTAAAAGATCGGAAACAACTTGATTGTTCTTATTATCATATTTTATTGGTTTTTTCATTTTTATCCATTTTTTATAAACTATAAAATTAATTCTTTTATTTAACAAGTAAGGGTTTACATTGGAAAATGAAAAATGTATTAATTGAGAATGATTATCATTTTCAAAAAAAATATTACAACTTTTTTAATGTCTTTGTTTTTAATTTTAATTAATGTAAATTTTTCTTTTTCTGAACAAAGTAAATTGAAAGTAGTTACAACATTTACTGTCATGAAGGATATTGTAAAAAATGTTGCTGGAGATAAAGCAGAAGTTATTTCTATTACAAAGCCTGGATCAGAAATACATGGTTATCAACCAACTCCTAGGGACTTAGTAAGAACCAGGGATGCAGATTTAATTATTTCAAATGGATTTAACCTTGAAGTGTGGTTTGAACAATTTTATTCAAATTTTGAAAATACCAAAACTATTACTCTAACTGATGGTATAATTCCAATAAACATCAAGCAGGGGGATTATGAAGGAGAACCAAATCCACATGCATGGATGAGTATAGAAAACATTTTTGTTTATATAGAAAATGTAAAAAACGGTTTAATTGAGATTGATCCAGAAAATAAACATTACTATTTATCCAATGCAGTTAATTTTAAAAAAAAAATAGAAAAAGAAATATTTCCTTTGAGGGAAAAAATTCGAAACTTGCCAAAGAGTAAAAGATGGCTTGTTACTTGTGAAGGAGCATTTAGTTATTTAGCTAATGATCTAAATCTAAAAGAATTATACCTCTGGCCTATTAATGCCGAAAGTATAAGCAAACCAAAACAAATTAAAAAAGTAGTAGATGCAATAAAATTAAATAAAATTAGTGCTGTTTTTTGCGAAAGTACAGTTTCTCAATCTCCTGCAAAAGAGCTAGCAAGACAAACCAATAGTAAATATGGTGGTATATTGTATGTTGATAGTTTAACTGAAGAAAATGGTTTGGTACCTACGTATATAGATTTAATGAAGATAACATCTAAAACAATACTTGATGGTTTAAAGTGATTTTTTTATTCATTAATAAAGGAATTGTTTATTGAAAAATGATTTTGGTCTTGAATTACAAAATTTAAACGTTGTGTATCCAAATGGTAAAATTGCTTTAAATAATGTTTCTTTTAAAATTCCTACCGGAACCATAACAGGTCTAGTCGGTATAAATGGTGCAGGAAAATCAACAGTCTTCAAGGCAATAATGGGATTTGTCAAACTTCATTCCGGGTCAGTCAAAATTTTTAATAAAAATATAAAAAATGCACTCAAAAATAATATAGTAGCTTATGTCCCTCAATCTGAAGATATAGATTGGAATTTTCCAATATTAGTAAAAGATGTTGTAATGATGGGAAGATATGGGAAGATGAATTTTTTACGTATTCCTAATCATAATGATAAAGAAGAAGTACTAGCTGCATTAAAGAAAGTAGAAATGCAAGATTTTGTCTCGCGACAAATAGGTGAATTATCTGGAGGACAACGAAAAAGAGTATTTTTAGCGAGATCTTTAGCACAAAAAGCTAAAATAATTTTGTTAGATGAGCCATTTAGTGGAGTAGATGCCAAAACTGAAGAAGCTATTTTTGAGTTATTATGTGAATTGAGATCTGAAGGAAAAATAATATTAATTGCGACTCATAATCTTGGTTCAGTTCCTAGATATTGTGATAGAACCATTTTAGTCAAACAAAGTATTATAGCAAATGGCCCCACAAAAAAGATTTTTACAAGACAAAATTTAGAATTAGCCTTTGGAGGAGTGTTAAGACATTTTGTTTTGGAGGGTGATGATTTACACCAAGATGAAGATAAGAGATCAATTAGGGTAATATCTGATGATGAAAGACCATTTATAATGTATACTGATGAGGAAAAAGAAAAAAGTGATTAGTTTTTTGTTAGAACCTTTTAATTATAGTTACATGATTAATGCTTTAATAGTGAGTTGTTTTGTTGGGAGTGTATGTGCAATCTTATCTAATTATTTGATGTTAAAAGGTTGGTCTCTAATTGGTGACGCTCTCAGCCACTCTATCATTCCAGGAATTGCTTTATCATATATAATTAATCTTCCTTTTGCTTTTGGGGCATTCTTTTCTGGAGCTATTGCATCAGGTTTAATGATATTTATAAAAAAATATTCTAATCTTAAAGAAGACGCAATTATTGGGTTAGTTTTTACAACTTTTTTTGGGCTTGGACTTTTTATAATTTCTATTTATCCAATTTCTCTTAGCATTGAAAAAATCATGTTAGGTGATATCTTAACTGTTTCTAACGAAGATAAAATACAGTTATTAATCATCTCAATCATATCTTTTTTATTTTTATTAATAAAATGGAAAGATTTACTTTTAGTTTTTTTTGATGAAAGATACGCAATGGCCATAGGAATTAACATTTTTCTTAATAAATTTATTTTCTTTATTATTTTATCTGCTGCATGTATATCTGCTTTAAAGACCGTTGGAGCTTTTCTGGTTGTGTGTATGTTAGTAACTCCAGGTGCCTCAGCATATCTTTTATCAGATGATTTCAAAAAGATGCTTTTTATTAGTACACTCTGTGGTTTTTTATCTTGTTTTTTTGGAACATATTTGAGTTTCCATCTCAATGGAGCAACTGGTGCAATAATAATACTTATTCAGACGTTAATATTCGTTTTTTGTTTTTTATTTTCACCGAAATACGGTTTTCTTAAAAAAAACATAATAATAAAAATTAAAGAGAATAAGTAATGTTTACTGATTTTTTATTACCTTTCGAATTCGCTTTTATGAATAAAGCTTTTTTAATTACAATCACTATTTCTTTTCCATGTTCCTTATTATCTTGTTATCTTATTTTAAAAGGCTGGTCTCTTGTAGGAGATGCAATAAGTCATGCTATTTTGCCTGGTATTGCATTATCTTATATTTTTGGAACATTTTTAGTTTTAGGTTCAACAATTGCTGGTATTCTTTGTATTGTTTTATCAGGATTTATTTCTCAAAATAGTAGAATAAAAAATGATACCTCTATGGGAATAGTATTTTCAGGTATGTTTGCAATAGGTTTAATATTAGTTATGACCTTAAATACAAATATAGATCTACATCATATCATTTTTGGAAATATTTTAGGTATAGAAATCAATGAAATAGCTAGAACTTTAATAATTTCAATTTTAACTTTTATTTTTTTGGTAGTTAGAAAAAATGATTTATATCTATTTTCTTTTGATCCCATACAAGCATCAGTTGCAGGAATAAATACAAAATTAATTTATTATGCCTTTCTAATTGTTATATCTTTAGTTGTAGTATCAAATTTGTATACTGTAGGAATAATATTATCAATTGGGCTACTTATAATTCCCGGTTCCATCTCTTTCATGTTAAGTAGAAATTTTTTTCAAATGCAATTAATTTCTATTTTATCATCATTAATTTCAATTTTTTTTGGAATTTACATCAGTTTTTATATTGATAGCTCTCCGGCTCCTACTATTATACTGATTATGTCTTCAATTTTTTTCTTTATTTTAATATTTAAATTAATTTTTAAAAATTTTTTAAATTTTAAGATAATTAAGTAATTATCTTAAATTAATTGACAAATTTTTTTTCATAAAATAAATATCAGTAATTGACTTTTTTGCGGGTGTAGCTCAGTGGTAGAGCATCTCGTTGCCAACGAGAATGTCGTGAGTTCGAATCTCATCACCCGCTCCAATAATGGTTATGTTTAGTTTTAAAAGAAAAGCTTTATTTATTACAAAAAATATGACATACAATCAAAAAATGATTGTTTAGGTTTATTATGGAAATTATTTTTCATGGTGTTAGAGGTTCAACGCCAACATCACATAAAGATTTTTTAAAATATGGTGGAAATACTACTTGTACAGAAATTAGATCTAAAGATTTTCAATTTATATTTGATGCTGGCACTGGTTTTCAGAATTTAGAAATACTTCACGACAGGCCAGTTTTTTTATTTTTTTCTCATTTTCATTATGATCATATTCAAGGGTTGCCTTTCAATAGCCAAATTTTTAATCCATCAAATTCGGTTACTATTTCTAGCGGTCTAGTTGATAGCAAACAACTTAAACATGTTTTTACTCGTGCATTTCAACCAATGTATTTTCCAATTCCTTTAGTTGAAACTTTAAAAAATCTTTCGTTTAATGAGTTTTCTGATGTAAAAAATCAACTTAAAGATACCTGTAATATAGAGTCTATTTCTCTTTATCACCCTGGTGGAGCAGCAGGTTATGTAATTGAAAAAGATAATAAAAAGATTTGTATTTTTTTAGACCATGAGTATGGAGAAAATGTTGGTGTTGATAAAAATATACTCGAAGTTTCTAAAGGCTGTGATTTTGTTGTTTGGGATGGTATGTTTTTGGATAATGAATTGGTAACAAAGAAAGGTTGGGGACATTCTAGTGTTGAGCAAGCAATAAGTTTTTTTGAAAAAAATCTTTGTAATAGAATAGCTATTGCTCATCATGCTCCGCACAGAAATGATGAAATCATTAAAGAATTAGAAAATAGCTTACCTGATGATAAGATGTTTTTTGCATCGGAAAAGTTAAGAATAAAAATTTAAATATTAGAGGATTGAAGTGAAAAAATTAAACTTTAGACCTGGACAATTCATTTTTAAAGCTGGAGAAAAGTCCACAGAAATATTTTTACTTGTTGAAGGTGAGGTTGGAATTTTTCTTCCTTATAACGAGACAAAAATACCAGATCATAAAATTGGAGTTAGTGAGATATTTGGAGAAATGGGTGTAATAGAAGGTAAATTAAGAATGGCTCATGCTAGGGCTATGAGTGATACAACCATTATGGCCGTAACTAAAAATGAATTCGAAGCAAAAATAGAAGCTACTGATCCATTTGTTAGAGGTCTTGTTAGGATTTTATCCTCTAGGATAAGAGATCTGCAAGATAAAAGACATTAAAATTTTATTGATAAAAATTTTTATTTAATTAAATTATAAGTTGTAGGTAATAATTTGAATACTATGTTAATAAATACAAGTTATTAAAAAATTAATTATTCCAAAAATAGGTTTTTTCATGAAAATAGGTGCCCCTAAAGAGAATTTTAAAAATGAAAATCGTGTAGCCCTTTCACCTCAAAGCGCTCAGCAACTAATGAAATTGGGTTATGAATGTTTTATTGAGACTGGTGCAGGTTCTAATGCAGATTTTACTGACCAAGATTATATCAATGTAGGTGTTAACATTGTTAATGATAAAAGTGAATTGTGGAATATCTCAGATATTATTATTAAAGTTCGGCCTCCAGATAAATCAGAAGTTGATTATTTTACTGCTAATCAAATATTGATAAGTTTTTTTTACCCAAGTGAAAACCAAGATCTAATGAAAACTTTAGCAGAAAAAAAAGTTACTTGTTTAGCTCTTGATATGGTACCTAGAATTAGTAGGGCTCAAAAAATGGATGCACTATCATCTATGGCAAATATAGCCGGGTATAGATCAGTTATTGAAGCTAGTAATTCTTTTGGTAGATTCTTTACTGGACAAATTACAGCTGCTGGTAGAGTTCCGCCGGCAAAAATTTTAGTAATAGGAGCTGGTGTCGCAGGTTTAGCAGCAATAGGTACATCTCAATCTATGGGAGCAATTGTAAGGGCATTTGATGTACGTCCTGAAGTTGCTGAACAAATAGAGTCAATGGGAGCTGAATTTTTATTTCTTGATTTTGAAGAAGATGCATCAGGAGAAGGAGGTTATGCCGCACCTTCGAGCCCGGAGTTTAAAGAAAAACAATTAGATTGTTTTAGAAATCAAGCACCCGAAATAGATATTGTCATACTAACCGCACTAATTCCTGGAAGAGATGCACCTAAGCTATGGTTGAAAGATATGGTTGATAAAATGAAAACAGGATCGGTAATAATTGATTTAGCTGCTGAGAGGGGTGGGAATTGTGATTTAACAAAAATTAACGAAAAAATAATAACAGAAAATGGTGTTACAGTAATAGGTTTCACAGACTTTCCAAGTAGAATGGCTAATCAATCATCACTTTTACTTTCATCAAATATTAGGCATCTTTTGGATGACCTTACACCCAATAATGATGGAAAAGCTGTAGTAAATTTTGAAGATGAAGTAGTTCGTTCAATATCTGTAACTCATAATCAAAAGATTACATTTCCTCCTCCTCCTTTAAAGGTAAAAGCAATCGCAGAAAATAAAGGACAAAAAGTAAAAGATAAAATTTTAAAAAATGAAATTTCGGAGGATGAAAAACTACGAAAAGCAGGTATAAAGCAAATTTTTTTACTTACTGTAGGAGTATTGTTTACAGGCTTTGTTGGGTTGTTCGCACCTCCGAGTTTTATGCAACATTTTACTGTTTTCATTTTGTCTTGTTTTATAGGTTTTCAGGTTATTTGGAATGTAAGTCATGCACTTCATACTCCTCTAATGGCAGTGACAAATGCCATCTCTGGAATAATTATAATTGGTGCATTACTACAGGTAGGATCAAATTTTTTAATAGTTGAGGTGCTTGCAAGTATTTCTGTTTTAATTGCTACAATCAATATAGTTGGTGGATTTGTGGTAACTAGAAGAATGTTATCAATGTTTAAAAAAAGTTAATTTAGTAAATGAGGTTTATTTAAAATGTCTTCAGGATTCGTCACTGCTTCATATATAGCTGCTAGCATATTATTTATTTTGTCTTTAGGAGGTCTTAGTAATCAGGAGACTGCAAAAAGAGCTGTTTGGTATGGCATTATCGGGATGATAATTGCAATAGTTGTAACGATTTTCTCTCCTAATACCCAAATACCCTTTGATAGATTTTTACTTCCAGCTTTATTAATTGGATCAATTATCGGTATATTTGTTGCATTAAAAGTTCAAATGACTGGTATGCCTCAGTTAGTTGCTGCTCTTCACTCTTTTGTCGGTCTTGCTGCAGTTTTTATAGGTATTAATTCAGATATAAATCCTCCTGCTAATCTTAACTCAACTGAAATAATTATACATGAAATTGAAATTTTTCTAGGAATTTTTATTGGTGCAATAACTTTTACAGGGTCTATAATTGCTTATGGAAAATTATCGGGTTTTATTGGAGGCAAAGCCCTAATAATTCCTGGAAGACATTTAATCAATATTGGTTTGTGTATAGCAGCTTTAGTAGTTGGTTATTTTTATTTGGATCATTCAGGAATTTGGACTTTAATTGTCTTATCAATAATTGCTTTTATTATTGGAGGTCACCTGGTATTAGCTATAGGCGGTGCTGACATGCCTGTAGTTGTGTCCATGCTTAATAGCTATTCTGGTTGGGCTGCTGCTGCAACTGGGTTTATGTTAGGAAATGACTTACTAATAGTAACTGGAGCATTGGTAGGTTCTTCTGGTGCTATACTTTCTTATATAATGTGCAAGGCTATGAATAGAAACTTTATTTCAGTAATTCTTGGAGGTTGGGGAGAAAATACTGGACCTACTCAAGAAATTGATGGTGAAATGATACCGATAGAAGCTGAAAGTGTTTCAAGCATATTAAAAGATAGCAACTCATTAATTATAGTTCCGGGTTATGGGATGGCGGTAGCTCAAGCTCAATCTTCAATTGCTGAATTAACAAAAAGATTAAGGGGTGAGGGCAAAATTGTTCGTTTTGCTATTCATCCAGTAGCAGGTAGATTACCTGGTCATATGAATGTTTTACTTGCTGAAGCAAAAGTTCCATATGACTACGTATTAGAGATGGATGAAATAAATGATGAATTCCCTGATACAGATGTTGTTATAGTAATTGGCTCAAATGATATTGTTAACCCTGCTGCTCAAGATGATCCAAACAGTCCTATTGCTGGAATGCCAGTGTTAGAAGTATGGAAAGCTAAACAAGTAATTGTATCAAAAAGGGGACAAGGAACAGGTTATTCAGGAATTGAAAATCCTCTTTTTTACAAAGAAAATACAAGAATGTTATATGGAGACGCTAAAAAAAGTATTGATAACTTATTGTCATTTATTAAGTAGATGAATTATCTAATATTCTTAAAAGGTCAGAAATGTCATTGACAACATAATTTGTTTCTAATGACAGTTCAGATTTTGTAGATACGCCGGTCAAAACACCAACAGTGTTCATGTTAGCTTTTTTTCCAGCAATTAAATCATGAATAGTATCACCAACCATAATGACATTAGAAGGTTCGATTTTAAATTTTTTGCAAAATTGATTTAATTGACCAGGGTTTGGTTTTGCGCCATATCCGCTATTTGATCCTACAATGTAATCAAAAAAATCATATATATTATTATTTTTCAATTGAAGTATAGTAGATTCTTCTAAGTCATTGGTTACGACTCCAAGTAAAAGGTTTCTTGACTTCAAATTTAAAAAAAACTTTTTTAAATTTATGACTGGAACTTGATTTATTTTTTTTGTGCTTTCTATTGCAATTTGCTTAATTAGTTTTTTACTTTTTCCAGAAAGAATACTTTTAAACCTATCAATATTCTCTTCAAAAGTTGAGCTAGCAAATTTGCTACCGACATTAAATTCTTTTTTTGTCTGATCAAAATCAAAATCAAAGAATATTCTCTCTAAATCTTTTTTATTCCCATCCGCAAGTTTTTTTGAAAGTGAAAAGAACCAATTTCCCCATGATTCTTGGAATCTAAAAATTGTTCCGTCTTTATCAAATAAAACAGCTTTAATTCTCACTTGTATCCCCATTCTTAGATAGGTTATATATTGTAAAAAGATTTAATAATGAAAAAAAACAAAAAGACAATTAATAACTATTACTTTTTTGAAACTTATTCAACTAGGTGGAATGATAACGATGCCTATGGTCATCTTAATAATGCTAAATATGTTGAATTAGCTGATACTATTATTAATACTTGGTTAATTAACTATGTTGGTTTAAATGTTCCCAGTGGTAATGTAATTGGTTTAGCTGTAAAAACGGAATGTAATTTCTTTTCTTCAATTTCTTATCCTGAAAATATTAATTGCGGATTATCTGTAATTAAAAATGGAAAATCTTCAGTAGAATATGAAGTTGGTATCTTTAAAGATAAGGGAGAAGAAACTTCATCAATAGTTTCTTTTGTTCATGTTTACGTTGATTCAGTTTTACGAAAACCAATTTTAATACCTCAGTTGTTAAAACAAAAAATTGAAGAAATAACGTTTAAATAGCATTATTAAAGATTTTCATTATTATTGAACTCAACTCTTTCCAGTTCTTTGGCTCATAGTCTGAAAATTCTGATTTTGGCATTACTTTTTTTACTAAATTACAAATTGTAAAATGAATTCTTATAATTTTTGGTGCGCTTTCAGCTGCAGATTTAATTTGGTGTGGATTGTCATCCACAAAAATTATTTTTTGATCTGTCTTTTTACTCAATATTTTTAATGCACTCCCTTTTTCTCCTTCATTACATATCAAAGGGTAGTCTAACTTTTTTTCTTTTAAATTAATAATTCTTTCATTTTCATAATTTTTTGGGACATTACTTAAAATTACTATTTGCGCAATTTTGTGTATTTTTTTTAATTCTTCAGAGGCATGTTCAGCTTCAGGTTGCTTGTGTGTTTCCTCTTCAATAAATTTATTTATAAGCTCTTTATACTCTTTATTAGAAGCTAATAAGTTACTCTTCTTCTTAAATATTGCATTATCTAATCTATAATCAGATAATTTTAATTTCCAACCATTCCTTTTTAGAAATTTAGAAAAAGGAATTGCAAAATAAAGTAAAACCTCATCTGCATCCAATATTAATAATGGTAATTCTTTAGAGAATTTTATTTTATTAATTTTTGAACATAAATTACTTTCCATAAAACTCATAAATCCTATTTTATAGTCAATTTTATTTACTTTAATATTAAAAAAAATTATCATCAATTATAATAAAATTAAATAAAAATTTTTCTTATATTTTTTAATAAAACTTTTATATATTGATATGGTCATTAAAAACGCTTCAAGCATAATTCTCATAAGAAAATATGATAATAAGTCATTTGTACTTATGGGAAAAAGAAATTCGAAGTCTAAATTTATGCCGAATAAGTTAGTTTTTCCTGGAGGAGGATGGGAAAAAGATGACAGTATTATTGCTAAAAATTTTAAATTTGAAAATAAAACTTTATCTTTATTAAATTATGAATCAGACTTAAATATTTCCAATGGATTGGTTGCTACAGCAATAAGAGAATTGTGGGAAGAAACTGGATTAAGGCTTGCTTCAAACTTGAATGACATTTCAGAAATTAAAGATTTACAAATTCCAATATTGTGGAAGGAGTTTTGTAAAAAAAATTATTTCCCTAATTTAAACTGTTTAAACTTTTTTTTTAGAGCTATAACACCACCAGGAAGAAAGATACGATTTGATGCCAGATTCTTTATTTGTGACTCAAAATATCTAGTTGGAAAATCAAATGAATTTAAAAGTAAAAACGATGAATTAATTGATTTATCATGGATATCGTTGGATCAAATCTGTGAAGATAGTTTACCAAGGATAACTAAAAGAGTCATAAAACAGGTAAAATTGATCATAAAAGATAAAAGATATTTAAATAGAATTCCTTTTTATAAGGGTGGTTCTGAAAAAAATACAAACAATTTTATAACATACTCTGGAGTTAAATTTTATAAAACTTGACACTTCTTACATATCCTATATTAGGTTTAATAATTATTTTAAGTTAGGAGGAAAAATGGCAAAGCCAGCAACTATAAAGATAAGATTGAATTCTTCTGCAGATACTGGTCATTTTTATGTTACCAAAAAGAATGCCAGAACTATGACTGAAAAAATGGTTTTAAAGAAATATGATCCTGTAGCAAGGAAACACGTAGAATACAAGGAAGGAAAAATTAAGTGAAGAAGTGTTAGTTCTTCACTTAATTATTAATATTAATTCACTGTGGATTTTACTCTCTGTTACCCATAAAACTTAACAAGAACATAAACATGTTCAAGAAGTTTAGATATAGGCTTAAAGCTCCCATAATACCTGCTTTTTTGGCAAACTCTTCACCATTATTAGCTCTTAACTGTAAGTAAGTGTTTTTAATATTTTGAGTATCATATGCGGTCAATCCAGCAAATATTAAAACGCCAATTAGAGAAATTGCAAATTGAAATGCAGCACTTGCTACAAAAATATTTATAATTGATGCAATTACTAGTCCAATAACTCCCATAAAAAGGAAGCTACCCATACCACTTAAACTTCTTTTGGTAGTATATCCATAAAGACTTAATCCTGCAAAAGCTATGGCAGTTGTAAAAAAAGTTTGTGCAATTGAGATGCCTGTGTAGACGGCAAAAATATAAGATATTGATAAGCCGACTAATGCAGAAAATATCCAAAAAACAAGTTGAGCTGTTTCATAACGCATCTTATGCATTCTTGCACTAAATAAAAAAACAACACCTAATGGTGCGAACATTACGACCCATTTTAGAGGTGTTCCAAAAATTATTTGTAAAAGTCCTTGACTAGTCCCAACAGCATAAGCAACTAGGCCAGTAATAACCATAGCTACGGCCATAAGACCATATACTTTGGACATATGTTTTCTTAAGCCTTCATCTATA
>MDTG01415805.1_pt1 | contig 19726 bp, 15 predicted proteins | sample 811421 | NCBI WGS metagenome assembly MDTG01 (sample SAMN05326645, study PRJNA326480) | marine metagenome | isolation source: seawater | place: Pacific Ocean: South East | collected 2011
GCATGAATTTTTTAACGCTCTCAAAGTTTGTCATATTTTCTCCATATAAATTTTATATTATAAGTGTATTATACCAAAGAATCGTAAATGAAATATAGAACAGAATTCGATAGTATAGGAAAAATTAAGGTGCCTGGTGATAAGTATTGGGGGGCCTCTACAGAAAGATCAAACAAATATTTTAATATAGGAGATTTTCTCGTTAGACCAATAGTTATTCAATCTATCGCTATAATTAAAAAAGCTGCAGCTGTTGTTAATGCCAAAAATAAAGATCTAGATCCTAAATTAAGCAAGTTCATAATCAAGGCAGCAGAAGAAGTAATCAAAGGAAAGCTCGATGAACATTTCCCTTTAAAAGTATGGCAAACAGGATCTGGAACTCAAACGAACATGAATGTTAATGAAGTTATAGCTAATAGAGCAATTCAAATGATGAATGGTAAAATGGGTTCAAAAAAACCTATTCATCCTAACGATCATGTAAATAAATCGCAATCAACGAACGATGTCTTTCCAACTGCTATGCATATTGCTATAGCAATACAAACAAAGAATAAACTATTGCCTTCATTAAAATTACTAGAAAAAGAATTATTAAAAAAGTCAAAAGAATTTAAGAATATTGTTAAAGTTGGAAGAACACATCTACAAGATGCAACTCCTTTAACTTTAGGTCAGGAATTTTCAGGATATTATTCTCAACTAAAAAAATGCATCGTTAGAATAGAAAAAGCGTTAGATGAAATTTATCATTTGGCACAAGGAGGTACTGCTGTTGGGACTGGATTAAATACTAAAAAAAATTTTGATAAAAAGATCATTAAAGAAATAAGCAAAATTACAAAACTACCATTTGTAGCAGCAACGAATAAGTTTGCAGCCTTAGCAGCTCATGATGAAATTGTGAATTTTTCTGGAACTCTTAATACAACAGCAGTTTGCTTAATGAAGATTGCTAATGATATAAGATTTCTTGGATCAGGACCAAGAGCAGGTTATGGAGAATTAATTTTACCATCAAATGAACCTGGTTCTTCCATTATGCCAGGCAAAGTTAACCCAACTCAATCTGAGGCTGTTACTATGGTTTGTGTCAAAGTGATTGGAAATCATAATGGTATTACCATGGCTGGATCTCATGGACACTTTGAGTTAAATGTTTTTAAACCTTTGATCATTCATAATATTTTACAATCTATAAATATAATGGGTGACTCAGCAAAAACTTTTGCATTATATTGTGTGAAAGGAATTAAGGCTGATAAAAAAAGAATAAAATATCTACTAGATAATTCACTTATGTTAGTCACTGCATTAGCGCCAGAAATAGGTTATGACAAAGCAGCTCAAATTGCGAAGGCAGCGCATAAAAATGGAACAACATTAAAATATGAGGTAATTAAAAGTGGGCTTGTCAGTGAAAAAGAGTATGACAAAATAATGAGCCCAATTAAGATGACCAAACCAAAATAATATTAGAGTATTGCTGAAACAAAATTTTTGATTTTATTAAATTCAAATATCCCAAAGAAATTTTTATCAAACAAAATATTTTCAAAAGACTCTTTGAAGTATTTAATGTCCTCTTCATTAGCAACATAGCCATTAGCCTCACCAATTTTTTTGAAATTTATCTTTTTATTAAGGATGTTAATAGATCCGTCTACGTTTAAATCAATTCTTTCAAATCTCTTTTCTTTAGATAATGAAAGTTTTTTAAATAATTTTTTTGTATTCTCAATTTTAATTAAACATTCAAAGTTTAATCTAGGATATTCAGCAACTAGTGAACTTTCTCCTTTGCACTGAATATTCCCTCCTGCAATAATTATATTTTTTGAAAAAGCTAATCTGCCATAAGCTAAGTTCATTTTTATTGAAAAATCTTTTATTAAATCATTGCTAAACTTTTTGGATTTATAATTTATAATATTGTCGCTATTTATTTTTTTTATTAAATTCTTATTATTTAATATGTTTGTTAAATCAAATTTGTTTATTTTTTCTTTATTAATCTTCTTTATATCTATTATTGAATTTATGTAAAAAAAGGGATTTATTTCAATAAAACTTTTAAATGCAATTGATAAATCTTTGTTTCTTAATGTAGAATCAGATATTTCTAACCGATCTTTATTTGCTTTAAAATTAAATTTTAAATTGTTTTTAGGAAAGCTTATCTTCGATGAACCAGACATTAGATTTGATGAGTTGCTATCATCGAATTGTAAATTTGCTTTAATACCTGTGTCTAAAATTTTGAAATTTAATACTCTATCATTTAAAAAGGCTTTGAATTTTTTTTGAAATATTTTACCGTTAATCTTATATTTTTTATAACCATAATTTGAAAAACTTACTTCTTTTACATCAAACAAACTCTTATTGTCTCTTAATATATCTGCATTTAAATTCTTAATATCTAATTTATATTTTAAATCATCAAAATAAGTTAAAAGTTTTTTTACTCTGTCAATCTCTAAAGATGTATTAATATTTTTAAGTGTTATTTTTTTAGCTTTAAAGTTTTCGTATCTATAAATATTTTTAATGTTCAAAAAAATATCTAAATTTTCTGTTTTTAAATATATCTCCTCATTTTTAACTATTAAATTTGCTTTTTTAATAGATACGTTAGGCGAAGGTAAAATATTGAATTTTATTGACTCATATTTATTTATTTCCAAATTATAATTACTTGATAAATATTGTTTGAGTATCTCTTGCTTTTTTTCATAGTCAAAAAATTTTGGGATCAGAAAAAATAATGATGCGGAAATCAAAAAAATTGCAAATATATACCTTAAAAAGAAAAAAAATTTGAAAAACCTTAAATACTTATTGTGAATTGTTTTACGAATTTTATTAATCATTTTTTTATTTTTGTAACTAGTGTATAAATGAAAATTTTCTAATATGAATAGCATAGATAAATTAATTGAGAGCCTTAACAAAGAGCAAAAAGAAGCAGTATTAAATACTGAGGGCCCCAATCTGATTGTAGCTGGTGCTGGTTCAGGAAAAACTAGAGTACTTACAACTAGATTAATTCATATCATTAACCAAAAAAAAGCATGGCCTAATCAAATATTATGTGTAACATTTACAAATAAGGCTGCCAAAGAAATGCAGAGTAGAGTTATGTCGCATATTAAGGGTAGTTCGAGTTCAGTTCCCTGGTTAGGAACTTTCCATTCAACGAGTGTTAAATTTCTCAGGAGGCACGCCGAGGCATTAGGTTACAGAAGTAATTTTACAATTTTAGATACTGAAGACCAAAAAAAATTAATTAGGAATATTGTTAAAGGTGAAGAATTAGATGCAAAGAAATTTTCACCTCAATTAATCTTATATCATATTGATCAGTGGAAAAATAAGGGTTTATTGCCATCAGACGTAAAAATAAAAGAATCAGGGTTGATTATAAAATCAATTTTGAAAGTTTATGAGGTATATCAAAAAAAAGTTAAGGACTTAAACGCATTTGATTTCGGTGATTTAATTTTATTTTGTGTAAAACTTTTTGAACAACACAAAGATATAAGAGAAATTTATAAAAAAAATTTTAAATATATTTTAGTTGATGAATTTCAAGATACAAACTTTATTCAAAATAAATGGTTAAATCTATTAGTAAATGATAAGAAAAATATTTGCTGCGTTGGTGATGATGATCAATCTATATATAGTTGGCGTGGCGCAGAAATCAAAAATTTTTTAACATTTGACCAAATCTACAATAATTGCAAAGTGTTTAAACTAGAACAAAATTATAGGTCTACAAAAAACATTCTTGAAACTGCCTCGACATTAATTTCAAATAATTCTAGCCGAGTTGGAAAAAAATTGTGGTCATCTGCAATGCAGGGAGAAACAGTCAAACTAAATTGTTATAAAACTGGAAAAGATGAAGCCCAAGGAATAAGCGATATTATAGAACATAAAATAAAAAAGAAATATTCTCTCAACGATGTATCTATTCTAGTAAGAGCAATTTACCAAACAAGAGAGTTTGAAGAAAGGTTTATGCAAGTGGGAATAGGATATAAAATTCTAGGTGGAATAAAGTTTTATGAGAGGGCGGAGATAAAAGATGCGGTGTCATATTTAAGAATTATAAATCAAAAATATGACGACCTAGCACTAGAGAGAGTAATTGGCACACCAAAAAGAGGTGTGGGTGAAAGTACGCTGAATCAAATTTACCAATTCAGTAAACAAAATAAACTTTGTTTAGAGGACTCTATTATAAAAATTTTAGAAAAAGGAAACTTCAAACCTAGAATTAAAACTTCATTAAAGCAATTAATCAATATGATTCATAAATGGCGTGCAGACTCAAAAAAAATGAAACACCACGATCTTTTAAAATTAATTTTAGATGAGTCTGGGTACTCTGCAATGCTTAAAAATAAAAAAGATTTAGAAAATGAAAGTAGATTAGAAAATTTAAAAGAGTTGCTTAGGGCAATGCAAGACTATGATGACTTACAAAGTTTTTTAGAACATGTTGCTTTAGCAACTTCAATTGATCAAGAATGGGAAGGAGATAAGGTTAGCCTGATGACAATGCATGCAGCAAAAGGTTTAGAATTTGATGTAGTTTTTTTACCCGGATGGGAAGAAGGTCTATTTCCTCATCAAAAATCTTTAGAAGAAAAAGGAGACTTTGCTTTAGAGGAAGAAAGAAGGTTGGCTTATGTAGGAATTACAAGAGCGAAAAAAGAAGCGTATTTATCATTTGCTATGAAAAGAGCTTATCACGGTGATTGGATGGATGCATTACCATCGAGGTTTATAAATGAAATTCCTGAAAACGGTGTTGAGAAAAATGAAATTAATTTAGATAGAACAATTGAAGATTTTGATTTTAATCAAGATAATTCTATAGAATTTGATGAAGAATACAGAAGTCCTGGATGGAATAGATACAAAAAAAATAAAGAACTTAAATGGAAAAAATAACAAAGCTTAAAAGATTATTTTATTATTATAATTTGGATGGATATTTAATTCCAAAGAACGATGAATTTTTTGGAGAATATGTACCTAAAAATAAGGATAGATTAAAATTTATTAGTAATTTTTCTGGGTCCTTTGGTTTAGCCTTAGTCTTGAAAAATAAGAATTATCTCTTTGTTGATGGTAGGTATACGCTACAAGCTAAAAATCAAAGTGGAAAGCTGTTTAAAGTTATTACCTTTCCAAATTTGTTTCCTTCAGACATCTTCAAAAATAAAAAGTTTAAAATTGGCTATGATCCAAAATTATTTACGAGAAAAACTATAGAAACTTTTTTTGCTAAAACGAATTGTAAATTGATTCCTTTGAAACAAAACTTAGTTGACAAATTGTTGAATGTAAATGATCAAGATCAAGCTGAAAAATTTTATGTTTTACCAAAAAGTGCTTCGGGTCATAGCTATAAATCAAAAATTAAAAGATTAATAAACCAATTAAATAAAAAAAAGATTGATTTTCAGTTCATATCTGCAAGTGAAAATATTGCGTGGCTTCTAAACATCAGAGGAAAAGATTCTGAATTTACTCCTTTGCCAAATTCTTATATGACCGTATACGCTGATGGAAAAATAAATTTGTTTTGCGATTTAAAAAAAATTGATAATAATTTTAAAAGAAAATTTAGAGATATCGATTTTAAAGATATAAAATATACCGATCAATTTCTTTCCAGAATAAATAATAAAAAAGTGTTAATTGATTCTTTATCTTGCTCTGTATATTTTGAAGATATTTTAAAAAAAAAAAATCAAATTATTGAATTTCTAGACCCATTATATTCATTAAAATCAATAAAAACTCAACTAGAAATTAAAAATATTATCAAATCTCATATTCAGGACGGTGCAGCTCTTAGTAAGTTTTTATTTTGGGTCAAAAAAAATTATAATAAAAAAAAGATTGATGAAATTAGCGCACAAGAAAAATTACTAAATTTTAGAAAAGAAAATAAAGATTTTCAATTTTTAAGTTTTCCAACTATATCTGGTTCGGGTCCCAATGGCGCAATTATTCACTATAAAGCTTCAAAGAAAACTAATAGAAAACTCAAAAAGGGTGATATTTATTTGATTGACTCTGGTGGGCAGTATAATTTTGGTACTACTGATGTAACTAGGACTATTTCATTAGATAATAACAATAAAAGAATTAAAGATATTTTTACAAGAGTTTTAAAAAGTCACATAGCCGTAGCAAGTTTCAAAATAAACAACAAAACTAATGGAGCTTTGATAGATGCAATTGCTAGAAAGCCTCTAAAAAAAGTGAATCTTGATTACTCTCACGGTACAGGTCACGGTGTTGGATATTTCTTAGGAGTACATGAAGGTCCACATGCAATATCAAAAAATAACAAAATATATTTAAGAGAAGGTATGATAATTTCAAATGAACCTGGATACTATGAAAATGGTAAATTCGGGATCAGAATTGAAAACCTCGTCAGAGTAAAAAAAAACAAAAAAGGATATTCATTTGATAATTTAACTAAAGCTCCAATAGATAAATCTTTAATTAATAAGAAAATTCTTAAAAAAGATGAAATTAATTGGCTTAATAATTATCATCAAAATGTTTATGAAAACCTCAAAAAATTTATGAATAAATCCGAACTATCCGACTTAAAACAAGCTTGCTCAAAGATCTAAAATTTTATACCAGTCAGTTTCTTTAATTATCTTAATCTTTAATTGTTTTGCGTTTTCAATTTTTTTCTTGGTTGGCTTTGAATTACCTGTTACCAAAATATTTAACTTTTTGGATATTGTTCCTAAAACCTTACCTCCCTGGCTTTCAACTAATGACTTTGCTTCAGACCTGCTCATTTTTTCAAAACCTCCGGTAAACATTATTGTTTTATTTGAAAATTTTCCTTTTTTATTCTGAACTTTAAAATCTACTATCTTCAGTTTGCCTATTAAATTTTTCGTAATTTCAATATTTTTGTTGTTAGAAAAAAAAGTATTTATCGAGTCAATTTGAATTTGGCCGATACCATCAAGATCTATTAAATTTTCTAAAATTTTTTTTCTATCTTCTCTAATAAATAAATCAGTAAATTTCTTTATATTCTTAAAGAAACCCGCTAAAATTTTAGCATTTTCTTGACCTATGTGGCGTATCCCAATTGAAAAAATAAATCGATCTAAATCTATTACTTTTGATTTGTTTACTGCTTTCTTTAAATTATTTATTGATAACTCTCCCCATCCTTCTAAATTTTCAATTTTCTTATAGTCAAGTGAAAATATATCGGATGGTTTTCTAATTAGTTTTAAATCCCAAAGCTGATCAACTACTTTTTTCCCTAGTCCATCTATATTAAAAGCTTCTTTTGACACAATATGTTTCAATTTTTCTCTTGCAATAAAGTCACACTCATAACCTTTTAAACATCTTCTTACAGCGTCCTTTTTTTTTGTAGATTTATTAATTTCTTTTTGAGTTACTGAGCCACATAAACATTTTTCTGGAAAAATATATTTTTTACTATTTTGGTTTCTTTTTAATGTATCTACAGAAATTACTTGAGGGATAACATCCCCAGCTCTTTGAATTTGTATCGTGTCTCCTATTCTAATATCTTTTCTATTAATCTCATCTTCGTTATGTAGTGTAGCGTTAGAAACAACAACTCCACCAACAGTGACTGGTTCTACTTTTGCAACTGGAGTAATGGCGCCTGTCCTACCGACTTGTATAACTATATTCTTAATTTTGGTAATTGCTTTTTCAGATGAAAATTTGTACGCAATAGCCCATCGAGGAGAATTTGATGTGTTGCCTAATCTTTCTTGTAGTCTTAAATTATTAACTTTGTAAACCAATCCATCAATATCATAATCTAATGATGCTCTTAAAGAATCGATGTAAGAGTGTTGAGCTTGAATCTCTTTTAAATTTTTAACCTCTTTGCATAATGGGTTAATAGAAAACCCCCATTTTTCTATTTTTTCTAAAAATTCTATTTGGGTATCAAATATCATAGGTTGAATAGTTCCAAATCCGTATGCGAAATATTTTAAAGGTATTTTAGCAGTTGCCTTCGGATCTTTTTGTCTTAGTGAACCGCCAGCAGCATTTCTAGGATTAGCAAAATTTCCCTTCATTGACTTAAAATCTTTTTTTCCTATGTATATCTCACCACGTATCTCTAATAATGAAGGAACATTATTATCTTGAATCTCTTTAGGAATTTCTTTGATAGTTTTTAGATTTTCTAAAATATCTTCTCCAATTATTCCATCACCTCTAGATAGTCCTCTATTTAAAACTCCTTTTTCATAAATCAAAGTAGCAGATATACCGTCTATTTTAGGTTCTGATGAAAGCTCAATATCTTTATCTTTGATATTTAGAAAATTAGAAATTTTACTGATGAAATCTTTCATATCATTTTCATCAAATGCATTTGATAAAGATAGCATGGGCTTTAAATGTTTTATCTTTTTAAATTTTTTTGATGGAGGTGAACCGATAATTTTGTAGTTAAGTTTTAGTTTTTTTAGAAAATTATTTTTTTCTTCAAGCTCTGAGATTTCTTTTTTTAAACTATCGTATTCTGCATCAGTTATAATTGGGCTATCATCATTAAAATAAAGTTTATTATGTTTTTTTAATTGATTTATTTTTTTTTTATAGGAATTAATAATTTCTAATTTATCGCTCATATTTAAATAAATTATTTTATCTTATTAATAATTTTTTTGAACAAACCTTTATCATCTTTAGGTTTAACTCTTTTTGTAATTTTGTAGTCTTTATTTAAAACTTTATACGATTGTTCAAACCACTCACTTGAGTTGTAATTGTAGCCTAAAATTTGTGCGTATTTTTGTGCCTCTTGATCAAGACCTAAGTAATAGTAGATTTCTACTAGGCGATGAAGCGCCTCTTCAATAAATATTGTTTGTTGATAATCTTTTACTATAACTTTTAATCTATTAATTGCTGGAACCCACTTTTGGGTAGAAATATAATATTTTGCAACATAAAGTTCTTTAGCTGCAAGTTGATTTTGAATTAAATCATTTTTAAATCGTAAATCAATAGCGTAATCAGAGTCAGGATACTCTTTCAAAAAAAATTCTATTTTATTCCTAGCGTCAATTAAAGGTTTTAAATCTTTTTTTTCATCTGTCATTTGTTCATAATGTATTATTGCAATTAAATAATGAGCGTACATTACATAATCATCGGCTGGATATTTCTTTAAATATCTTTCTAGGTTAGCTAAAGCATCAGAGTAGAAATTTATTCCATAAAGCGAATAACTTGACATAATTGCTGACTTAGCTGCAAAATCTACAGTTTCAAAATTTAATTCAGCCTCTGTGAATTTTTTTTCTGCGAAAAAATAATCTGCATTTTCAAAAGCTTCAAAACCCTCTTTGTATAACTGATAAGGATCTACTTTATCCTTAGGTTCGTATTCAACCTCTTTTTTAGAACAAGAATTTAGTGATAAAATTAGAATTAAAATTAAAAAAATATTTTTTAACATATACAGATTAATAACAAATTAAACTGGAATGGTAAATTTATATGATGTTAAGCACCAATTGCTACTGGATTTTTGTAAGAGTTTTTGTTTTGTTTTTCTGAATTATCGAAAGTTTCCAAGCTCCAATTAGCTTTGTCTGAAAAAAATTTAACTAATAATTTATTAGTTAGAGCATGACCGCCTTGAGATGTTTTAATATGGCCAAATAATCGGTTACCTGAAAGCATAATATCCCCTAAACAATCTAATATTTTGTGATAAACAAATTCATGTCTATTCCTTAAACCATCTTCATTAAGAATTTTACTACCTTGAACAACTATTGCGTTGTCTAAAGAGCCGCCTTTAGCTAACCCCATTCTTTTAATGTTGTCTATTTCCTCATATAAACAGAAAGTTCGAGAATTGTAAATTTCTGTCAAGTTACCACTACTTAGTTTAAATTCTTTTCTTCTAGTCCTAATTAATGGATTGTTAAAAATGATTTCAAAATCAATTATCAAATCTTTATCTAATGGCTCTATGGAAATAAATTTTTTCCCATCCTGAACTTCAACTTTCTTTAGAACTTTTATAAATTTTCTAGGTGCGTTTTGTTCTTCTATACCTACAGATCTTATTGAATCAACAAAATCAACTGCGGAACCATCCATAATTGGAATTTCAGGAGCATCGACCTCTACAATAGCATTATCAATTCCTTCACCATAAAATGCTGCCATCAGATGCTCGACAGTGGATATAGATACTCCTCTTTTATTTTTAATCTTTGTGCACAATATTGGTTCAACCACGTTTTGAAAATTGGCATGAATAATATTTTCATCTTTAATGTCCAATCTTTTGAAAACTATTCCTGTATTAGGTTTGGAAGGTTTGATAGACAAGTTGACCTCAACACCGTTATGTAAACCAACTCCTTTAAAATCTATTTTTTCTTTAATGGTTTTTTGACTAGTTTTAGACATCAGCTTTTATACATAATTGATTAATGTGGTTTAAAACAACAAATGTTTCCAAAAATAACAAATACTATTCAAATAAAGATTTAAAAATCCTTGTTATTAAAGAGTTTTTTGTTTGAACTATTGGTATGGCCTCTTTTTTCCAGCCATAGGTAGATAAATTAGCAACATTTACAACTGTGTCCTCAGGATCAAATTCATCCATGAAATTAATTTCTAAATTGCCGTTTTGTATAAAATAGTTTTTAAATTTCCCTATAAAATTTTTTTCAATTAAAGGGTCATTTATTGTTAAATATATTTTACTTAACTTTTTTTTATGAGATCTAATATTTATATTACTATTGAAAATTAAATTTACAATTTCGTTTATTCTAGCATCAACTATATCGATTAACAATTTTTTCTTGATTTTCCTGAAATTTCCTTTCATAAAATAATTATTTTCTAAATAATCGTTATCAGTAAAACTTTTTTCATCTAAGTTATTATTTGAGAAAAATTTAATAATCATATCATTGTCCAAAGAACAGATCTTGTTTACATCATTATAAATTATATCAGTTCCAAAATTAAAAGATTGACTATACCTATAGGAATGGTCTTCAAAATAATTAATATGAGAAAAGTTGTTTCCAATTTTGACGGTAAAAAAATTTCTAATATCATCATTTTTATTAATTAATTGAGTTCCGTCAGAAAATTGTTTTAAAATAATTTTTTTTATATTCAAATTATTCTTATTAAAAATTTTTTTTATATTATTTAAATCATTATTATTAATTAAAAAAAAAGAAAGTTCATGAGAATAAAAATCCCCGAACAAGCCTATTGGTAAATTTTCAGATTTTACTCCATCTAAAATACTTTTTGAATTAAAAATATGTAAAATAGTCTTATGCTTTTCACTTTCTGTTACAGCTAATTTAAGTGAATTTAAAATATAAGAAATATTTTCTTTTAAAACTTGTGATCCATTTAACCTTTTAAATCCTGAAATGTTTATACATGTATAATTAAAGTTATCCAATATTATAGTCACGTCTTTAAAAATATATTTAATTTTTTTTTCTATCTTCTCAATATTTTTTTTTATGACTTCGTAAGCTTGATTCATATCTATAAATTTATTTTTATAGATACCTTCGTTAAGTGTTATTATTTTTTCTTGAATTCTAAACTTTTGTTCTTGATCGAATGCTCCTACAGTGAAAATATAATTTCTTTCATTTATTTCGATAAAAAGATCTGGGTTATTTTCCATAAACTAATTTAAAATGAGCTGATCTCCTATACGGTAATCAAAAGTTTTGTAGTCTTTGTAGTTATCATTTTTTTTAAATTCCATATAATTTTTTAAACTTGTTAAATAATCTTTAACAGGTAATTTTATCAATTTGTCATCTAGCATTAATAAATCCCATCTACCCGACTCGAAAAAGTAGAAAGATTTTATATCTTCTAATGGAAATTTAATACTTTTAAGATCTTGATATAAAGTAAAGAAAAATTCTCCCTTTCCAAAAACTGTTGGTAAGTCTTTATAGACTCTTATATTCGTAAAATTTATCAACTCTCCTTTATCTGAGATATAAAATTTTTTTTTTTGGTTTTGTAAAATAGCTATAGGTTTTTTTTCTACTATAAATATTGTTAAAGTATTAGGGTATATTTTCTTAAGCCTAAAACTTTCAATAAGGTCAAAATTACTGAGTTTATTTTCTACTTTTTTTATATCTAAAAAAAACAAATTTTTAGTGTATAAAAAATCTAATTCCTTTTTTATTTCATTAGATTTTAAAATTAAATTATCTTGTACAATAATCCTTTTAATATAAAAATTAGAACTAATATTATTGTTTAACTTTGGTGAATAAGTTGTTAGAAAAACAAAAAGTATAATCAATCCGAAGAGCGATTTTTTCATCTATTTACACTGGCATTAAGTAGAATTTTTTCGACCAAATTTTCAAAAGATATTCCTTTGTAGCTAGCTATTTCTGGGACTAAAGATAAGCTTGTCATACCCGGTTGGGTATTAATCTCAAGAAGATAAAAATTATTTTTAAAATATTTAAAATCTGATCTAGTAACACCTTTGCAACCTAGAGCTTGGTGAGCTTTTTTTGCAATTTTAAGAACTTCTTTATATTTAGAAGTTAAAATATTTGCTGGCATTATATGTTCTGTATTCGCAGATTTAGAATATTTTGCTTTATAATCGTAAAATGTTCTTTTAGGTTTTAATTCAATAGCTCCGAGTGGAACGTTATTTAGTACTGCAACTTGAATTTCTTGTCCACCTACAAAAGACTCAACCATTAATTCTAAGTATCTTTTAAAAAGATTATTTGAAAAGTCTTTAAATTCATAAATATTTTTACAAATTTTTACTCCTATACTTGAACCCTCGTTAGCGGGTTTTATTACAATAGGAAAATTCATTTGATTTTTTTTTAGAATTTTTTTTAATATAGCTTTATTGTATTTTTTTCTTTTAAGCACGAAGTATAGTGGTGACTTAATTTTATTTTGTTTAAATATTTTTTTTGAGATTATCTTGTTCATTGCATTATGCGAACTAATAACTCCTGAGTGAGTATAAGGAATCCCTAAATATTCAAAATAACTTTGAGCGACCCCATCTTCGCCATTTCTCCCATGAAGAGAATTAAAAATTACATCTATATTTTTTTTTTTAATAAAATGTAAAGGTTTTTTTTTTGGATCAAATTTAAAAACTTTATATCCCTTTTTTTTTAAGGCTTCTATACAAGCATTACCACTTTCAAGGCTAACCGCTCTTTCTCCAGAAGTACCCCCTAATACTACTAAAACTCTTTTACTTTTCATCACCAATGATTTTAATCTCAAGATCTAAATCAACTCCAGTTTTATTTTGAACTTCTTTTTTAACTTTATTTATCAATTGTTCGATCTCAGCGGTTGTTGCTTTGCCGTTATTTACAAAAAAATTACAATGTTTTTCTGAAATCTTAGCGTCTCCTATATAATATTTATCACATCCAGATTCTTTGATCAGTAACCAAGCTTTTTTTTCTTTAGTATTTTTAAAAGTGCTTCCGCCTGTTTTTATTTGACTTGGTTGAGACTCTTTTTTATGTTGAATGAATTTTTTTTCTTTTTTTTCAATTAATTCTTTTGAAGAAATGGTTCCCTTTAAAACCGCAGACAATATAATGTAATTTTCTGGGATGTTAGTACCTCTATAAAAAAACTTGATATCATCATTTTTAATTTCTTTTTCTTTACCATTGTAATCTACAATTCTAATGGACTCTAAAATTTTCGACATATCTGATCCATAGCATCCGCTATTCATTGTAATTGCCCCTCCTATAGAACCTGGAATACATGATAAAAATTCCATACCACTAATATTATTATTTTTTGCAAAAAAAGAAGCCTTTCTATCTAATGTGGATGCGCCAACCTCAATTGTGTCTTTAGCCAATAATTTCATATTCGAGAATTTAGAGCTTAATTTTATTACTACTCCTTTAACTCCAGAGTCTCTGATAAGTGTATTAGAACCTGCGCCTAGAATATGTATCTTATGATTGAATTTTTTTATAGTATTTAAGAACTCGATAAGTTGATCTTTATTTTCGGGGCGAAAAAAAAATTCTGCAGGTCCACCAAGATTAAACCAACTATATTTTGAGAGATTTTCTTTTATTATCAAATTTTTTCCAAATTTTTTTTGTAATGGGCTTATATTTAAATTCATAAACTGTTTTTTAACTCTCTCATCCATTGTGAAATGGAACCTGCACCCATCCCAATGATAATTTCGTCATTTATCAAATTTTTTTTGAAATAATTAGATAGTTCTTTTTGATTATTCACTATAATTGTTTGGGTCTTTGAATTTTTAGAAATTAGTTTTGCAAAGTTTAACAAGCTAAAACTTGAATTTTTCTTTTCACCTGCAGCATATATTGGACAGATCAAAACTAAATCTGATTTAACAAATGATTTCGAAAATTCATCTTTAAGAGATATAATTCTAGAATAACGATGCGGCTCGAAAATTGTTATTATTTTTCTCGTTTTATAAACATTGTCAACTCCATCTAAAATTGATGAAATTTCAGTTGGATGATGGGCATAATCATCAAAAAATTCATTTCTATTTTTTGTGAAAATTTTAGTCATTCTTCTCTGAACTCCAGAAAAATTTTTCAAAGCTTTTTTTATGATATTTGTATTTACACCAAGATTAAGACAAACTGCTATTGCTGCAGAAGCGTTTAAAACGTTGTGTTTTCCTATCAATTTTAAATTAATATTTTTAATTTTCTTTTTTCGGTTTTTTAAGTCTTTATAATATAGATCAAAAAGAGTATGTGAAGCATAATATCTTGGATTGTGCACTATATAGTTTGAATTTTTATCAAATCCATAAGTTAATATATTTTTATTTTTAATTCTTTTTAAAATTTTTTTTATATTCTTGTTATCAAGACATATTAAAGATTTTCCAATCGGTGGAGTTTTATTAATAAATTGAACAAATGCATTTTCTAAATTTTTATAATTTTTGTAAAAATCTAAATGTTCATAATCAATATTTGTTACTATTGAGTAATTTATTGGTAGTTTTAGAAAACTGCCATCTGATTCGTCTGCTTCAAGAATAGCCCAATCTCCTTTTCCTAATTTTGCATTACTTTTAAATGAATTTATGACACCTCCGTTAATTATTGTTGGATCTAATTTTTGATCAGATAAAATCTTAGCAACTAATGATGTAGTTGTAGTTTTTCCATGAGACCCTGTGATAATTATATTTTTCTTTAATGATACAACATTGGCTAAAACTTCAGCTCGTGAATAAATAGATATTTTTCTTTTTTTAGCCTCTTTGATTTCCACATTATTATCCTTTATCGCAGAAGATCTAACTACTATTGTTGCATTCTTTAAATTTTTTTTTGTATGTCCAACAAAAACTTTTATGCCTGCTTTAGAGCAATTTAATGTACTCTTATTTTTATTTTGATCACTGCCTTGAATTTTAAATCCCATAGTTTTCATTACTTGAGCTAAACCACTCATGCCTATTCCCCCAATTCCAATGAAATGGATTATTTCATTTTGACCAATGTTAATATTCTTCATTCTCAATTTTTAATATTTGTTTATCGATATTCTCATATACAGATTTGTCAGAATATTGTCTTTGTCTGAGAGCCATTTGATTTAATAATTGTTCATTATCACTAATAGCTCTTAACAATTCTAATAGCTTTTTTTCTAAATCCTTTTCTTCTACTAGATAGCTATACCCTTTTTTTTCATAATAAATAGCATTTTTTAATTGATGATTATCTGCTGAAGATGGTAATGGAATAGAAATAAAAGGTATATTTGCATTTACTAGTTCTGCTAACATTGAAGACCCTGACCTAGTGATAGCTAAATTAGTTTTTGAAAAATACTCAGAAATATTATTGCTGAAGTTAAAAATTTCAAAATCAATATTCAAATCTCGGTAAAAAGAACTCAAAAGTTTATTTTGTTCAGGTAAACATTGTTGACAAATTGATATTGGAATTTTAGCGTTGATACATGATTTAAAAATTCCTGTAAGTTTTTCTGCGAAAATTTTTGCTGCTTGACTGCCTCCAAGAACTAATATTTTTAATTTTTCGTTTTTCTTACTAAAACTATGTGTATTTTGATAATTAATTATTTCTTTACTTATAATATTTCCAATCTCATAAACTTTTTTTTTATACTTATTGGTGACTCCCTCTAATTCTTTAGAAGATACAAAAATTTTTTTTGCAAAAGGCATTAAATATTTGTTAGCTTTCCCAATGATTAAATTATTTTCATAAATAATAAACGGTATTTTGAGCATTATCGCGGCTACACAAACTGGAAAAGAAGAGTATCCACCCATACCAAATACTAAATTAGGCCTGTTTGACAATAAAAAAATTAGAGATTTAAAAGTCGAAAACAGTATAATCATTATCGCATATACCGATTTGAAAATATTTTTTTTAAAGATAGTAGCAGTGGTAATCTTTTTAACCTTAATTTCGTCACAACTTTTTAAATATTTTAATCCTCTTTTATCTAAAATAATTTCTACCTTAAATTTGTTGTTATCAACAAAATGTTTAGCTAAATTATAAGCTGGAATAACATGGCCACCTGTCCCGCCAGTCGCAATAATTATTTTCTTAATTTTATTATTCATCAGTATCCAGTTTAGTTTTTGTATAATTTAAAATTATTCCAGCTAGAATAGCACTTCCTATAAGAGATGAGCCTCCGTAACTTAAAAAAGGTAATGTCATTCCAGTAGTTGGTAGCAAACTAGTATTAACGCCGATATGAATAAATGTTTGAAAAATAAGAAGAGAGGCAAGACCACACAAAGAAATTTTTAAAAATTCATCATCTTTTAATATGCAATTTTTGATGACTCTAAAAGCAATATATAAAAAAACAGATACAATCAAAATTGAAATTATTGATCCATATTCTTCTGATATGATAGAGATTATGTAATCTGTATGCGCCTCAGGCACACTTTCTTTTAGTATGCCCTCTCCCATTCCTTGACCACTGATCCCACCTTGTTTTATAGCATCCAATGCCTTTGTAGATTGAAAATTATCTCCTTTGCTAGGATCTAGAAATGTAATTAAACGATTTACAATGTATCCAAATTTCTCTGGCATTAAAAATAAAAGCCCAGCAATAAAAACAATAAAGATAGTCAAAAAGCTTAAAATATAAATAAAACTTACTCCAGATACAAATACGGTTGCCATCCAACTGATAATTAAAAGAATTGATTGTCCAAGATCTGGTTGATCAATTAAGAGAATTATTACTGATATTAATAAAAGAAAGCTTAAAAGATATCTAATTTGATTTCCTCTTAATTTGTCTAAAGTTAAAACTTTTACAGTCATTAAAATAAAAAAAGGTTTTAAAAGTTCAATAGGTTGTAATCTGAAAATATATATATTTAACCATCTTTTAGCTCCTTTTACTTCTACCCCAATAATGGGAACTAAAATTAGTAACACAAAGAATATTATAAAAGTTGGAGCGATTAATCTCTTCAACAAGGAAGTTTTTATTGCTGAAATTAAAAACATTATAAACAGGGCTAAAATGGTGAACGCAAGGTGTTTTGAAAAAAAAAAGTAATAAGTTTTATTTAATCTTTCTCCAGCTAGGGAAGATGTGGATGAAAATGAAAAAAAAAGTCCTAAAAAGAATAATGCAAAAAAACCAATAAGAATATTTTTATCAATATTTCTCCAATAATCACTAAATTCAAATTTAAATAATTTCTTTAGCATATAATTTACTTAGTCTTTTGATTTCATTGCCTCTATTTTCAAAGTTTTGAAATTGATCAAATGATGCTGCACTCGGACTTAAAAGAATTGTATTATTTATTTTTTTCTTATTCTTAATGTCTTTAAGAACGCTTGATAATGCTTTTTTTAAATTTTTCGAAATTTCAAATTTTATTTTATTTTTAATTTGATTTTTAAAAAAATGTACATTTTTACCGATAATATAGGATTTGATAATATTATCTTTAAAATGTTTAATGTCGATCTTATCTTTTTCTTTTGGCAATCCTCCGAGTATCCAATAAATATTTTTATTACTAGCTAAAGCGTATTTTGTAGCTTGAAAACTTGTAGCTTTCGAGTCATTGATAAAAGTAATACCTTTTTTTTTAAGAATTATTTCGTGTCTGTGAGGTAGTCCCATGAAAGAACTCATTGAATTTATAAACGAACTCTCCTTTATTTTTAAAAGTTTCGATAAAGCAAAAACAAAACTCATATTTTCATCATTTATGGGGGAGCTTAAATAATGATTTTTGACTTTAGATTTTATTTTTTTGTATTTTTTAGAATTTATTGAAATTAACCTAGTTGAAAATTTTTTTTTCTTAAAAGTACTTAAAAGATTACTATTAAGCAATGCAAAGTCTTTTCTTTTTTGTAATTTAAATATTTTAAATTTTGAATTGATATATGAAACTTTAGAACCATGCCAATCTAAATGATCGTTAGTAATATTTAGCAAAAGTGCATAATCAGGGTGTATAAACTTTGAATGAGATAATTGGAAAGATGAAGCTTCTATTACAATAAAATTATTTTTTCTAATTTTTAGATTTAAAACAGGAGTGCCTATATTTCCACCTAGCTTGACTTCAAACTTATTTTTTTTTAATAAATGAGTTATAATCTTACAAGTGGTAGATTTTCCATTTGAGCCCGTAACAACAATTGATTTAAATTTTACATTACAAAGATATAATAAGTCTAAATCTGTTATTATTTTTTTATCAAATTTTATTAATTTATTTTTGTGTTTTGTTTTTTTTAAACTAACACCAGGACTCAGAATAATATAATCTACTTTCTTAAGTATATCTTTTAATTTTATTAATTTGTCATAACCGAACTTTTTTCTTAATTTAATATTGTCATCCCAAACAAAAAAATCATGTATTTTATTTCTCTTCAAATATTTGACTACTGAACTACCTGTTGTCCCTAATCCATAAACTAAAAATGAGAGTTTTTTTAAATTTAAATTATGAAACATTCACTAACGTAATTTTAATGTCGCTAAACCTAATAAAGCTAAAATTATTGCGATTATCCAAAATCGAATAACAATTGTTGACTCGGCCCAACCTTTTTGCTCAAAGTGATGATGAATTGGAGCCATTTTAAAAATTCTTTTTCCTGTAAGTTTGAAAGAAATAACTTGAATTATTACTGAAACAGTTTCAAGAACAAACAATCCTCCGATAATCGCAAGAACGATTTCATGTTTCACAATTATTGCTACTGCTGCAAGAGATCCACCCAAAGACAATGAGCCAGTGTCCCCCATAAAAATTTTAGCTGGTGGGGCGTTATACCAAAGAAAACCAAGACAAGATCCAACTATAGATCCACAAAATATCGAAATTTCTCCTACATCAGGAATATATTGAAGTTGAAGATATTCTGAGAAAATTGTATTTCCAACTACGTAAGAAATTAATGTAAATGAAAGTGCGACTAACATAACTGGAACAGTAGCCAAACCATCTAACCCATCTGTCAAATTTACAGCATTAGATGAACCAATAATTACAAATAATCCAAAGGGAATAAAAAAAAGTCCCATTTGTAAAATTAAATTTTTAAAAAATGGGAAA
>MDTG01311060.1_pt1 | contig 19725 bp, 17 predicted proteins | sample 811421 | NCBI WGS metagenome assembly MDTG01 (sample SAMN05326645, study PRJNA326480) | marine metagenome | isolation source: seawater | place: Pacific Ocean: South East | collected 2011
TTATTTCAAAATATTCTCTCGGACTATCAAATGAAAAATACTTTTTATTTGTGATATGAGTGATCATCTCTTGATTTTTTGTTAAATTATATAAAAAATTAATCCATAGTTTATTGCTATTTATCTTTTTTTTTAACTTTTTATCGAATATGAAATATCCAAGATTAATTGGTTCTTTTATAATCGGCTTCTCATTAAATTTTTTGACTAAGTATGATTTTTTGTTAAATGACACTGTACCATATTTAATTCTATAATTAGCACTAACCATAATTGCAGGGGCTTTACTTTTGTAAAAAATTGATAAATAATTATTCAAATTTAAATCAACATATGTATCGCCATAACAAACAAAAAAATCTCTATCAGTAAGCTTTGAACAGTCCTGTATTCTTTTTAATATATCAACATTTCCAGAGTCTACTAATTTTATCTTTTTATTTTTATCAAAGTATTTTCTAACAAATCTCGATACTTTTTCTGATTTATATCCAGTTGCTAATATTACCTGCTTAACATTTAATTTAAGAAAACTTTTTATTAGAAAGTAAAGAAATGGTTTATTGTTAACCACTAATAATGGTTTAGGAGTTCTTAATGTGTGAGGCCTAAGCCTTTGACCCTTACCTCCACAAAGTAAAATAACATCAATATTTTTTTTTAAATTTTTCACACTTAAGTCACTATATATAGTATTACTAGACTAAAAAAATGAAAAAAATTTTTATCACTGGCGCGGGTGGATATATAGGTAGTAATTTAGCTTATTTTTTATCAAAAAAAAAATTCAAAATTTATGGTTTAACCACAAAAAAGAAATACAATTCAAAAAACTTAAAATGGATTATTGGAAATTTAAATGGGAATTATAATAATTATTTAAAAAAATGTGATCTAGTAATACACTGTGCAGCAGCAGGTGTTTATAAAAAAGTTAATAAAAAAAAACTTCATAAAGTTAATTGTAAAGATTCAATTAAATTTCTCAAAAACGCTTATTTAGCAAATTGTAAAAATTGGATTATTTTTGGTAGTTCATTTGAATATGGTTTTATCAAAAATAAAGCATTCTCTTCAAATAAATCAAAGCTTAAACCAGTTGATGATTATGGAAAATCTAAAAAAAATTTTTACGAAAATTTATTAGCACTTAACATAAAAAATTATTGTAAGATTTTATACTTAAGAACATTTCATGTTTATGGTGGTAATGAGCCAAAAAAAAGGATGTATCCCAGCCTGTTACAATCAATTAAAGAGGGTAAAGATTTTAAAATGACAAAAGGTGAGGAAATAAGAGACTTTATTCATATAAATACAATTAATAAAAAAATAATAAAAAGTTTTGATCTATTTAAAAAAAAAAATTTTTTTTTTTTTACTAAAAACCTAGCATCTGGTAAAAAAATGACAGTCAGAAAATTTGCATTAAATATTTTAAAAAAAAATAAATCTAAAAATAAAATACTTTTTGGAAAAATTAAAAAAAAAAATAAATATCATTCAATTTATTCCGATAAAAAATCTCTATTATGAAACAAAAATATTCTGTATCAGTTGCAATCCCTACTTATAATGGAGGTAAATTCCTTAAAAAGCAATTTGATAGGTTATTTAGTGATTGTAACACAAAAAAATTTAAAAATTTTATTGAAATTTTAATCTCAGATAATTGTTCAACTGATCAAACAAAAAATATCGTTTCATATTTTAAAAAAAAAAATAATAAAAATAAAATTTTTAAAATTAAATATATAAAAAGAAAAATAAATATTGGATTCAGAAAAAATTTCTTATTACAGGAAAAGTTTTTAAACGGCAAATATGTACTTTTCCTAAATGATGATGATTTACCACCAAAAAATTTTTATAAAAATTTGTTTGACCTAATTCATGGCAAAGAGATTAATGAAATGATAATATTCCCTATTATAAACAGTAATAAGTATTATAAGCCACTTTTTGGTAAGGCTAATAAAATTAGTTATATTATCAATAGAGGTTCAATTTTAAGTGGAATAGTACTTAAAAAAAGCCTAATTAATTTTAAATTATCTTTAAAAAATTTATATCCCCAGACTGAGCTTTATTTAGACTACTATTTAAAGTTTGGAATGAGAGATGTGGATTTAAACTCTAAAATTAAAAATCTTGATTATAAAAAAATCTCAGAAAAAATAAATTCAGATGATAGAATGCAACGAGGACCGGATTTTGCAATACTAGGAAAAATTGAAATTATTGAAAAATTCTATAAAATAAAGAAAATAAGTTTTCTTGAGTATTTTTATTCGCTATATTCAGTTTATAAGTCAGGATTAAACGTAAAAATGATTTTGCATAAAGATCATCAATATAAATTAGAAAATAATTTCTATTTGAAAATACTTAACGTAAAAAAAAAAAAATTTATTAGATTTATAATTTTTTTAAACTTTTTAAGAAAAATTTTATCCAAAGATAGGGGGTTTTATTTTAAAGCATTTAAAGGCAGTCTAGTTAATTAAGATTTTTTAAAAACTCGTTAATTGAGATCTTAATTTTATTTACTTCATTTGAATATTTATTACTTTTTTTTTTCTTAATTTTTTTAAAACCAAGCCTTCTTTTAATTTTATTATTCATCATTTGAACTATCTCATTTAAACTAGCTTCTTTTTTAATTATAAAATTTTTAAAGACTGGAAGCATTTCGTTATTATAAATTTTTTCAAAGAGATACATTTTATCAATTTTTGTTTTATTTGATATTATTTCAATTAATTTAATAAAATCTCGAAAAAATTGTTTATTTTTTATATTTTCTAAAAACAAATTGGTTCTACTACTACCATCAGACTCTTCGGTTGCTTGGTGAAACAATATTGGAGAATTGATAATTTTTATTTTACCGTTAATAATGTTACATAGATCAGTTATGCAATCTTTCAAACTAATATTATTTCCAAAATTTGCACTCGAAATTTCATAAGATTTTATTAAATTTTTTCTATTTAAAATATAGTTATCAGTATATCTAAAATTATTTAAAAAAAATTTTACTCTATTTGATGTTTGATTTTGCATATAGCTTTGTGATGGATAAAGTAAAGATATATTATTAATAAAATAAGTATTATGTTTATTTTTCTCTAATTTAAAACTAAATAAAGACCCACCTGCACCATTTAAATTATTATTTTTCTTTAAAATTTTCATACATTTTTTTAAAGTTGAATAAATTATAAAATCATCGTTTGACACCATTATAATATACTTAGTTTTTACAATTTTAAGGCTTGCTAATTTTTTTTGATAATATGTTTTAAAATTTTTATCTTTTTTAAATTTTTTGTAAGTAATTAACGGATTTTTTTTTATCAGATTAAAAATTTTAGAACTTATTTTTTTATTACTTCCATCAGCTATAAAGAGCTTATAATTGATATTATTTTTAAAATAGTACTTTAAAAATCTTGAGGTAAAATTTTCTCTACCTTTCAAAAGTAGAATTAAAGTAAGGTCACTTTTCATGTTATTTTTTTAATTTCAAAAGGCCTATAGTCGAGTCTGTTTCTAGCATAACTAAAACATTGCTTTCATTAATTGTAAGTATGTCTCTAACTCTGCTATTTATGTTTACTATATCGTGACTTTTAATTGAAGAATAATCATTGCTTATTTCTAAAAAGTGCAAGGACATATCCCCTTCAGAGGGTTTTGTTCCAAGAGCACCTAGCATAAAATTATGGCTATCTCTATCTACGCTCATTTCTTCACTCAGCTTAACAATTTCTGATATTCCAATTGATGGAACAAAATATTTTATTGGTTCATTAAATCCATGATCTTTGTGGGATTTATATAAGGGTGCTTCTTTATACAAGGGGTGACTGTCATTTCTTTTACTAAATCCATAGTGTTCACCATAAGATGATATTGGCCAGCCAAAATTTCTAGTTTTTGATAAAAAATTAACATTTATATTGACTTCATCACCACCCATTGGACCATGCTCTGTTGAAATAATAGTATCGTTTTTTTTATCAATATATAGACCTTGCACATTTCTGTGACCAAGCGATATTAAATCATATGAACCTGGAATTTCAGGATCAAGTAATAATATTTTTCCAAGTATACTATTTGGATCCTGTGCAGCACGTCTATTTAAATATTCTCCGCTAGAAAAAATTATTTTATTTTTATACTCAACCATTCTTCCACCTGCTGAATGTGGTGTAAAGCTTTCGCTATCTTTTTTTACACATTCATCAGGGAAAAAAAATTTTTCAAATTTTAGATTTTCATAGTTTAATTTAGCTCTTAATACTGAAGTATTAAAACAACCTTCACTTACTTCTCTATTAAACGAAAAGTACAAATAGTTATTAAATAGTAACAATCCTTTAATCCCATAATTAGAGTTTGAGAAAAAATCCTCGTATTTAATTAAGTTTTTTAGGTTACTTCTAATAACTTTTGATAAAAATTCGGTTTTTTCAAGTTCATTTATATCAAAGTATTGAAAGATACCACTTGCTGTTAAAATTATAATTTTATCCAAATCTTTCTCTACATAAATTGAGCCAGATCTTGCATCACCATGCTTTTTTATTTCTAAAAAATCATCTTTAAATTCTTTAAAAGAATATATTTTATCCTTAACTTTGATATCTTGATTATTTATTTCATAAAATCTGGTATAACCTAATTTTTCTGATATTTGAGACAAAAGTTTGTCTTTTTTATTTAAATCAGATGAAATATCTTTAACTAGTTTTTCATTGCCTTCCAAAGCTTCTTGAAGAGCTTGTGAATATTTCTCAGTTTCTTCAATATATCTATATGGAAAAAAATATTTTTTTATAATTTTTTTTTGCTCTATAGGAATTTTACTTTTTAAATAAGATAATTTTGAGCTATCATTCAAAAGAAAAATATTTGTAATTAAATATAAAACTATTAGTAAGCTTGTCGAAAAAAAGATTTTTTTAAGCATAGTAATAAGATTTTAGTATACCTAATTATTTTGAATTAACAGTATCAATATTTATAATTTTGTCGCAGAAATTTAATAATTCATGTTTATGAGTTGATATAATTAATGTTTTTTTCGTTTTAAAATTATCTCTCAAATCATCAAAAATTTCTTTTTCAACCTTAGCATCTAGAGATGATGTTGCCTCATCAAAAATTATAATCTCAGCATTTCTATAAATTGCTCTTGCCAATATTATTCTTTGTCTTTGTCCCCCAGATACCCTTTTTCCATCTTCACCAATTATAAAATCTAATCCTTCTGTTTTTTCATTAATTAGTTTATTCATTTTTGAATAGCGTACTGCCTCATTTAATTTTTCATTATCAATTTTTTCTGCACTTTCTCCAAATGCAATATTTTCTAAAATACTTGCGTTCATTAAGTAATTTTTTTGAGATATGTAGGCAATTTTGGATTGCCAGCCAGCAATCAAATCTGGATCTACTAATTTGTTATTGATTTTAATTTCTCCAGTTTCAGGTTTTAGCATACAACTAATAATATCTATTAAAGTAGACTTACCACTTCCAGATTTACCTATAATACCTATAGCATCGTTTTTTTTAATTTCTAAATTTAGATTTTTAAAAATAAAATTTGAATTAATATCTCCATATTTAAATGATATATTTTCCAAATTAAAATTTTTAAAATTAATATCAACATGTTTTGAAATTGTAGTATCTCCACTTTTCAATTTTGAAATAAGGTCATTTACTTTATTCATTATGTCAATTTTGAAAGATAGACTATTTAGTTGAAAAACTATTCTTGAAATTGCAGGTATAGCCCTAAAAATTAAAGTTACTATAAAGGTTAAAGTTATTAAAATACTCTCGGAGTCCAAGTTTTTAGAAAATAAGAAATAGACCAATAATGAAATAGTAAAGACAATAAATATTTCAATGAATAGACGTGGCATTTCGAGAAGAAAACTATTCTTTACATTTGTGTAAGCCTGTTTTGAAATATTTTTATTAAATTGATTTAAAAAATAATCTTGTTTTTTTTGTATTAAAATATCTTTGATACTACCTAAAGTATCTAGATATACCTTAATTAGTTTCTCTTCATACTCGTTTACAATTATTCCATATTTTCTAAATTTATTTTTTAGTATTGATGTTGAAAAAAATAAAAAAAATAACGAAAAAAATAATATAAAAATACCAACTTGGGCGTCTTTAATTAATATAATTAAAAATATTCCAAGTAAAATTAAACTTTCGAGCATCAAACTAACAAAATTTTCTAAAACAACAATGTACTCTGAAACAATTCCAAGATTTCTTATAATTTCAGATTTATCTTTTTTTAAATAAAATGAGTAAGATTGACTCAAATATGATTTAAATATTCTTGAAGTAAAGTCAACTTGAATGTCAGATAAAAATTTTTTTCTGAAGTATATTAAATATGCATAAAATAAGTTTTTAAATATAAATGCACAAATAATTAAAATAAGAAAAAATATTATTTGTTCAAATCTATCTAAATTATTTATAAACGATATGTCCCCTAGTAAAGGGATATTATTATCCGAAATTATTAAAGATATTAAGGGAAGAAATAAAGCTAATGAAAATAATTCAAGAATTATTAAAAAAAACATAAAAATAAAAATTAAATAAAATTTATTTTTTTCATTTTTTTTTAGATTTTTATAAATTTTAAAAAAAGAGTTCATTTAAAAAAGTTTTTTGGAAATTCTTTTTTGAAATTTATTCAAATTTTCCTCTATTTTTCCCTCAGGATAAAAATAATTTGTCATTGCATAACGTATTCCTGATTTTATTGGGCTACCACGATGTAGCATACTTGTATTGAATAATATTAGAGTTCCTGCATCTCCAGTAAAATCAATTATATCTTTTTTTTTTACAATTCTATTTATTTCCTCATTTGTGAATCTATATGCTGGAAATTTTTTTTTTAAATTTGCAAAAATTTTAAAGTTAATCAGGTCATTATTTGAATTTTTAATAATTTGAAAGGGTCCATTTTCTTTCTCAACATTAGAAAGATATAGTAAAGACTTAAATTGCCCAGCATTTGAATCTCTGTGCCAACCACCCCCAGAGCCTTTATTATTTGGTTTAAAAGTTACTTTATTTGCCATTATCATAAGTAATTCTAATTTTTGTTGTAAAAAAAAGGATCCAACTTTTTTTGTAAAATCATTTAAATTTAAAGAACATATTTTTTCAGATATATTTTCAGCGCCTAAAATTCTTTCATCTGAGCCTTCTTCGTCAACCCATATTAATTCTCCTCTATTTTGAATAAAATCATTAATAATATTTATCAATTCTTTACAATCATTTTCTGAGATAAAATTTTTAATTACATGATAACCGTATTTATTTAAATCTTTAACAATATGATTGATTTCTTTATTGTGATTTTCAAATCTATGATTGTGTATTTTATAATTTCTTAATTGATATTTTTTTAATTTTAAAAAATTATATGTGGCTCCAAAAAAACCGTTATTATGGTTGAGGAATTCTTTAAATTTCTGAATCATTTATATTCTAAATAAACTTGAATAATGTTTTTTTTAAGAACTAATATATATTTATGTATATTATAATAAAAAAAGCAAATATCTAAAAATATTAATTTTTTTAATTAAAATATAATAATTAGAAGACTAAAGTATTGCATGAATTTAAAATATAGACCAGAAATTGATGGATTAAGAGCAATTGCTGTAGCAGCAGTTGTTTTGTACCACTCAGAGTTAAAAATATATGGACATGATTTATTTAAAGGCGGATTTATTGGAGTAGATATTTTTTTTGTGATATCTGGATACTTAATAAGTTCAATTATATTCAAAGAAATTTACTCAACAGGATCTTTTTCATTTTTATATTTTTATCAAAGACGCGTTAGAAGAATTATACCTGTCCTACTATCAGTAATATTTGTATCGACAATTATTGGTTGGTTTATACTTTTGCCTTCCGAATTACTGAACTTTTCTAAATCTGCAATATCCTCGATCTTTTTTGGATCAAATTTCTATTTTCATTATACAGGTCTACAATATGGAGCTGTGGATGGTATGTATCAACCTTTACTACACACATGGTCTTTATCGGTTGAGGAGCAATATTATATATTATTTCCTCTAATTCTATTTTTTGGTTTTAAATTTATAAAAAAAAATTTTTACCAAATATTATTTATACTTTTTTTCGCAAGTTTAATTTTTGCACAATTTGGAGCTCAAAGTTATCCATCAAGTAATTTTTATTTTATTCATTCCAGAATATGGGAACTATTAGCCGGAACATTAATAGCATATTTTGAAATTGAGAAATTTAAAAAAAGTAAAAATGAAATTTTAGCTAATTTATTTACATTAATTGGAATAATACTTATAATTCACTCAATTGTATATTTTGAAGACACAATGTTGCATCCATCAATTTATACAATTTCACCAATTTTTGGCACTTGCTTAATTATCTGGTTCGCAGATAAAAATCAATTTATAACAAAAATATTATCATCAAGACCTTTTGTTTGGACAGGTTTAATTTCCTATTCTTTATACTTGTGGCATTACCCAGCATTTGCGTTCGCAAGAATAAATAATATTTTTCATGGGGAAGTTTCAACAAAAATACTTCTAGGAATTTCTATTATAGCTATATCAATTTTAAGTTATTTTTTCATAGAAAAACCATTTAGAGATAAGAATATAAATTTTAAAAAAATATTTGTTATTTTAATTTCTAAAATTATAATAATATTAACAATATTAATTTACATATTTCAAAATAATGGTGTCGAAAGTAGAATTAAATCTTTTGTTTTAAACGAGTATGATATCGATTTTTCAAAAAAAATTTTAAATAAAAATAAAAATGATCAAAAAATCAAGCTAGTATTTTTTGGCGATAGCACAATAGCAACCTTAGCTGATTATGTAGATGAAAATTATAATAATGAAATTGACGTTATAAATTTAACTTCAAGAGGGTGTCTTTTTATGAGAAATTTTTATTTAGAAAGACTTGAGTTAAAAAATAAATTTAAAAAAGATGATAAATGTGATGAAAAAGCAAACAAAAAAAGACTCCAAACAATAAAAAATTTAAAAGATTTTTATATAATTTATGGCGGTATGATGCCAGTAGCACTAACTGGAAAATATTTTAATAATATTGAGCTAAATCAAATAAGAGATGAAAAAACAATGAAATATTTAGATACCAAACTTGATGCAAAAAGAAGATTTGTTACAGATAGCAATATTAAAATAGCCGAAGATGTTATAGATACTATTAATTATTTGTCAGATCAATCTAATAAACTTTATCTAATTTATCCATTTCCTGAGCTTGGTTTTAATCCAAATACAGTTCGCGGGATTAAAAAAATAAAAGAGACAAAAAGTCTTACTATTTCACAAGATTTATATTTAAATAGAATTAACTCAACAGAGCAAATCTATCAAAAAACAAAAAGAAATGATAAAATAAAAGATATTCATCCAAAAAATATATTTTGTAATTTTAAAAATAGGTGTATTAGTACCAACAAAAATATAGTTTTATTTAGTGATGATACACATTTAAATACTTTTGGAGCGAGTTTAGTAATCAACAAAATTATTGAAGATTTAAATTTAAGCTATTAATGTAAATTAAATAAATATGATAATAGAAATCAAAAACAAAATAGAGTTTCTAAAAAAAAGTAAAATTAATAGATATTCTAGAAATGTTAAAGAATTTGACTACACGCATTTTATAGAAAAACTAACAGACAAAAATTTTGTATTAAAATGTATTGAGGATTTATTCTGCGGAGATTTATTTATCTTAAGAAATACTTTAAGTACTAATTTTATCGATCAGTCAATAGATAAACTTCATCAATTTTATTTGAACAACACAACAATTTCTCCAAAAATACTAGAAGGTTCTAAAAATGGTTATTATTTATCAAATTATACCGGGAAAGGTTATAGAACAGTAGATAGATCTTTTTACTTTTTTTCGTGGAATATGGATAAATTAAATGTTTATGGTGAAGTTTTGAAAGTATATAAAAAGCTTAAAATCCTTAATGGTTTAAAAGAAGATGAAATTACCTCAAACACACCTAAGAAAGGAATTGTCGAAAGACTTCACGTAATTCACTATCCACTGGGCGGTGGTGAAATAAGCAAACATACCGATCCTGTTAATATTAGTGTAATTAATCACGGAATTTTTGGATCAGAATTTGGAAGTGATTATGATACTGGTGGTTTCTATGTTGTTAATTCTGATGGTAAAAAAATAGAAATTGATAAAGAAGTTAAAAAAGGTGATTCTGTAATTTTTTTCCCAGGGTTGATACATGGTGTCGATCCAATTTTTTTTGGAAAAAAAAAACTAGATACTGGGTCTAAATTTGGAAGATGGTATTTTAATTTTCAAAATATTGAAACTCATGAAGTTAAAAATAGACAAGTAACGCTAGCAGTTGATTAATTTAAAACACAAGACTCAATATCATTTAATACGTTTCCAGGATCTCAATCCAATTAATGAGTTTAAGAAACCACTTATTCTGTAAAATCTAAATTTAAATAATTTACTCTTAAACGTTAAAGTGTAAGCAATTAACATTATAATGTCCTTAAAGAAAAATGGAAAACATTTTGAATAAGCATAATAGGTTCCAAAGTTTTTTTTATAAAAGTAAAATTGAGACCAAGAATAGTGCCATGTCCTTAAGTTTTCAATTTTTACATCTTCTACAGATGACGAACCTTGACTATGTAAAGTAGTAACATCTGGTAAAAAAAATACATCTAAATTTTTTTTTAAACAATTAAAAAAAAAATCTGTCTCTTCAAAGTATAAAAAATATTTTTCATCGAATAAAATTTTGTCACGTATTATTTCTAAATTAAAAAGCATTATAGAGCCTTCGCTTTTCCAAGTTTTATATGGTTCTGCATATTGTTTTTTACCTGTAGAGTTTGGAATTAATACTGCAAAATCTTTAAGTTTTTTTACGTGATTATCTAGTTTTCTTAAATTCTCAGTATCTATAAATGAATCAAAGTCTAAATATAATACATACTTAGTCTTTATTTTTTTTAAACCCAAATTAATTCCAGCACCATTACCTAGATTTAATTCATTGTCTATTATCTTAACATTTTTTCTATGATAAAAATCATCATTTAGTTTACTTAAAGAATTATTAATAATTAGGATAGGGTATTTTGAAGCAAAATTTTCAATAAGCCTATCTACCAATTCTATTCTTGGCTTATATGCTATAGATAAGATTGTTAAATTCGACATATTTTTTTATTTATAATATTTATAAGGTAGTTTTTAATGTATATAAATAATTTATGAATAATAAGATAATTACTAAAAAAAAATTTCTTAAAATTAATAATAAAATTAGTCACAATTTATTTAAAAATAATACATACTTTAAATTATATAAAGTTTTTTTAGAAAAGGCTTTAAAAAAAAGAGTGGCGCATCAAACTCTATGGTTTGGCGAGCCAATACTGCAACTGCCCCAAGATCTTATAATTCATCAGGAACTAATTTTTCAGTCAAAGCCAGATTATTTTATAGAGGTAGGAGTGGCATGGAGTGGTTCATTATTATATTATTCATCAATATTTAATATTATAGGTGGAAAGAAAATAATTGGAATAGATACCTATGTTCCAAATGAGATCGTAAAAAAAATAAAAAAATTTCCAAAACTTAAAAACAAAATAGAATTAATAAGAGGATCCTCAACAGATTTAAGAGTTTTAAAAAAAATTAAACTTAAAACAAAAGGATCAAAAAAAATAATAGTTCATTTGGATTCTGATCATTCTCATGAAAATGTTTTAAACGAATTGAAAGAATACTCAAAAATTATAGGAAAAGGATCATATTTAATTTGTGGTGATACTCATGTGCAATTTTTTAATAAAAATCCTCATGGCAATAATAAAAATTATTTTAAAAATAATAATCCAATGACAGCTTTAAAAATATTTCTAAAAACCAAAGAGGGAAAAAAATTTAGACAAGATAATACTTTTCAAAATAGATATTTTTTAACCCTAAATCCATTTGGTATTCTAAAAAAAATTAAAAATTAATGTTGACTAATTCAAGTGTTAAAAAAATAATAGTAACTGGGTCAAATGGTTATATAGGATCTCATCTAGTGAAATATTTTTCAAAATTTAAAAATTTTGAAATAATTTGTATAATTAATAAAAAAGTGAATAAAAAAATTTTAAAAAAAAATGTTAAATATATAAAACATAATTTATTAAAAAAAATTCCAAAAGCAAAAATTAAAGAAAAAATTCATGCAGTTTTACATTTTGCTGGTACAAAAAATGATCGAGAGTTTGTAAATAAAAATAAAAAAAAAGTTTTAGAAGGTATAAAAATTGATAAAAACATCATTGATTTTTCTGTTAAAAAAAAAATTAACATTTTTATTTATGCTTCATCTGCAGCTGTTTATGATTTAAATGAAGGAAGTCGTAAAAATCCATTCAAAGAGGAAAACGTCAAACCAGATACTAATTATGATGGTACCTATGGCTACACAAAAAAAATGATTGAAAATTATCTAAATAAAATATCAAATAAAAAACTTAAAACGGTAAGTTGTAGAATTTTTTCAATATATGGTAAAAACACCAATACAATAATTAATATTTGGAAAAAAAAAATTATAAAAGGAAAAAAAATAGATATTTGGAGCAAAGAAAAAATAGTAAGAAGTTGGCTACACTTAGATGATTTACTTAATGCAATAAGATATCTTTTAGAAAAAAAATATAAGCATAAAATTATTAATATAGGATCAGATGAAGCTACATCTTTAGATGAAATTGTTAGAATTATTGAAAAGAAATATAAAAAAAAAGCAAAAATTAATTATATTAAAAATAAATATCCTGGGCCAACTGTTAGATTTGCAAATCAAAGAAAATTAAAGTTACTTGGTTGGAGACAAAAAATTTATTTAAACAAAGGATTAGATCTTATTTAATTTTTAAAAATGATTTAATTTTACTTGAAATTAAATCAATTTGATCATTTTTAAGCTCAATATTCGATGGGAGTAACACTATATTCTTTTCTAATTCTTGGTTAGTAGTCTTTAATTTTTCTAAATATATATCATTTTTTTTTAAATAAGTGATTAGCGTATTTATTTTATTTATATATTTTTTACCAAACCAAATTATAATTGAGTTCGATCCAAATAATTCTATATTTGAGTTTGATAAGTTTTCTTTATACCTTTTAAGTATTCTCTTCTTATTAAAAATTAGATCGTTCAATTTTTTAAATTGACCAAAAATCATAGCAGCTTGAAGGTTTGTAGGCTTAAAACATAAACTTGAAAAATTTTCAGAGTCTCTAATTCTTTTTGCATTTAAAAATATTTTTTTATTATTAGTTAATATTGCACCTCCTTCACCACAGGTAATTGTTTTACCTAAAGAAAAATTACAAATAGCTATTTGACCAAAGCTCCCACTTTTTATATTTTTATATTTAATACCTAAGCTCTCTGATATATCCTCAATGAGTATAATTTTATTTTTTTCACATAATTTTTTTACTTCTTCTAAATTTGAAATATTTCCAAAAATATCGCCAAAAATTAGACCTTTGGTATTCTTATTTATATTTTGTTTTATCGAATTTAAATCTATTGAATAATCTTTTTTTTTAATTTTAATTAGGTTTTTTTTAATTTTTAATTCATTCAAAGTTTGAAAAATAAATTTATCAGCCAAACTAGTTAAGGCAATTTTGTTTTTCTTTAATATGTTTATCGACTTTAGCAATAAATAAATAGCCATTTTAAAAGATGGAAATAGCAAACAATATTTTTTTTTATGATACTTAGCAAACTCACTTTCAAATTTATTTAAATAACCGAAGTCATTCCAACCAAATCGCATCATATCATCAACTATCTCTCTTTCTAATTGAGATACCGAAACCTTATTTGAAATAATTGTTTTAGAGATAGTTTTCTTAATTTGTTTAATATTTTTTCTATCTGTTACTGGTTGCCCTTTTCTTTTTAAAACATTAATTAATTTACTTATATTAACAGAACTATTTTTTGGAAAATCTTTTATGTTTCTTACACTTATCGGTTTTACGTCCTTTTTTGTTTTTTTTGCAAAAGAAAATACACTTTCAGTAATATCTGAACCAACATTAATAATACCATATTCATCAAGTAAGTATGGAAGCATTTTAATAACTTCTTCTCTATAAATGAAATTTATTTTAGCATCAGTAAAGGCCTTATCATGAATAAATGGATATTCGGTCATTGCTAATCTAAGAACTAAAGAATTTTTATATAATTTAACACTAGATTCACCTCCAAGTTTTGACCATGCATAATTATTAATTGGCCTTAAAGGGTCTTCCTCTTTATAATTACCTTTTGTACCTGGATAAATGTAATTAGTTGAAAAAAAAATTAATTTAATATTTCTTTCAGAACATTTTTTTACAATATTTGCAGTACCTATTATATTTGCGTCAATACTTGATGATATATCTTTTTCATGGACTATCATGGGTCTAGAAAGAGATGCCAAATGAATCAAATGTGTTGGATTATGTTTATCAAGACATTTATCAATTGATTTTGAGTCGAGAATATTTAGTTGATTTCTATTAGTATAGACTATATTTTTTCCGTTAAAAGTATTTCTTAAAGCTTTTGCAAATCTACTATTGGCTCCAGTAACAACAATTTTTTTATTTTTTATAAGTGAGTAATCCATTTACCACCTTTTCTTAAATAATCTTTTTCCTTTTTTTCTATTTCTTTCTTATGATTCCAAGCAAATAAAAAGGAATAGTCATAGAATTTTTTTTTAAAATTTCTATGGTCAACTATTGGAATATGCTTACCTGGTGAAAACTTTCCTATTTTATCTCTTGTAGTATCAAAAATACAATTTATGGTTTCCGGCCCTATGCCACAGTAATTTAAAATTGTGGTACTTTTTGAAGTTGCGCCATATCCACAAATAAGTTGACCACTTTTTTTTATTTTTTTTAATTTATCTAACAATACTTCTTTTGACTTTTCACAGTTTTTTTTGAATTTTAATGCACCTTTAAGGCTGCTAACTCCATTTCTTTTTTCTTCTTCTAATATAGATCTGATTTTTTTATTTTTTAGTCCAGATCTTTTTCTCTGTAATACATATCTCATTGAACCACCATGGGTTGGTTGTTTTATTGCATCAATTAGTTCGAAATCAAACAGTTCAAAAATTTTACTTATTGAGGTTGCAGAAAAAATAAAAATATGTTCATCGTAAATTTGATCATAAGATGTCTTTTTATACATTGATCCAAGATATGGTTCCTCAAAAATTATTTTTCCATTATCATTTAATAATGCATCTGCAGTTTTGATAAATTCTATTAAATTTGGAATATGACAAACTACGTTTGCACCAAAAATTATATCTGTTTTTTTTAAAAATGTACTAGCTTTATCCAAATTGTCTCTACTAAAAAACTTTGCTATGCTATTAATACCTTTTTTTTTTGCTATATCGGAAACATTTTTTGATGGTTCATATCCTATATGGCTAAATGATGAACTGTTAAAGTTTTCCAAAAAAGTTCCATCGTTTGAACCAATTTCAATTATTTTATTATGATTATTTTTAAGATATTTTTTTTTTGCCCATAAAGCATATTGTTTAAAATGAATTTTCATATAATTAGAACTCGATGTATAAAATGGATACCTACTATTAAACATCATTTTCGGTTTTGGATGATCATCCAACTGCAAAAGTGATAGTTTTTCTGAAAAAGATACAGATAAGTTAAAAAAGAATTCCTTCTTAAATTGTTTTTCTTTCAAAAAACCATTTGCAATTGGCATTTTGCCAAAACTAATTATTTTTTTTGTTTTCTCTCCAGTTATTTTACAGTTTGTTTTTTTCATCTAAATAAACTTTGTTTTTTAAGAAATTGAAAGTATTTGTTATATCTTCTTGAATTGAAGAATCTAGTTTAAGTTTAATTTTTTTTACCTTTGCCGAATTTACCTTATATGAAAGCTGATTCATAATTTTTTCATTTACTAATTTTATTTTTGTTTTCTTATGTTTTTCAATTTTTTTAATTATATTTTTTACCGTTAAATTTTCAGATACAATATTATAAATTTGATTGTTAATATTTTTTTTTATAAGAAAACAACTTAGGGTTTTGAAAGAATCTCTTATTGATAAGTAAGGTCTAAATTGGTTTAAAGCAGTTCGCCAAACATTTAATGGTTCCTCTAAATATGCTTGTTTACAAAATTTATTTACAGCCGTATGAAATCTCATACCTACAGACGGGCCAACAATTGTTCCAAATCTTAAAGTAACAAATTTTATTCCTTTTGTTTTATTTAACAATTTTTCCTCTATTATTTTAACTTCAGCATAGGGGCTTTGTGGTTTGAGCTCTTTACAATCTTCGTCTACATAAAGTTTTTGAGATCCATATATACTTGTAGACGATATATGTATAAGGCTTGCTTTTTTACTTTTACAAAAATTTATAACATTTTTAAAACAAGATAAGTTATTTTTAAAAACACCTTTTTTATCATATATACTAGCAGCTGCATTTGTTGTGGACGCCAAGTGTATAACTAAATCAATTTTATTTTTTTTAATTTTGATTTTATTTTTACTTAAATCTTGATTTATAAAATAAATTTTTCTTTTTAGTTTAAGATTAATTAGGGTAAGAATTTTTTCATTTAACTTATCTATTACATAAATTTTTTTTACCCTTTTTAATTTGTGCGAATTTTCTAGAAAATTACTTCCTATATGTCCAAGAGCACCTGTAACAACGATATTCATTTATGTATAATTTATAAATTTTTTGTAATCTCTGATGTACTCATTCTCAGAAAATTTAACATTGCATAAAACTAGAACAGAACTTTTTTTTTCTAAAAAGTGAATTTTACACCAATTAAGTGGTGGAACAACTAAAGCTTTCGCATTTTTTGTATTTAAAAAATATCTTTTTTTTTTACTTTTATTAATTTCTATATTAATTTTACCGTTAACAGCTATAAATATCTGAGTACACTTTTTGTGTGCATGATCGCCTCTGATTGAATTTTTCTTACCATGTAAAATAAAAAATCTTTTTACTTTAAAATTTTTGAAATCTTTTAAATAGAATGGTATTAAAGTACCATTATTATTTATAAACTTTTTTAATTTTAAACTTTTTACTTGCATTTATATTTATTACTTAATAGGTAAAATAAACCTAGATAGAAATATCATATATTTTAGTAGATGTTGATAAAAGCATTCGAATATATAATTTTAAATCAAAAATTTATCTATTAAAAATTTCCTTGTAAAAACTGGTTAATTTGTATTTTGGTCTATAAATAAATTTTGTTTTAAATTTGTTTACAAAATTATCATTATTTTCTAATTCCATTTTTGTTAAGATGTTATTTTTTTTAAACTTATCCTCTCCATTTACTAAAAAACACGGAGGTTTTTTCTCTGACCATTTTGTGTTTGGATACTCATAATTTTGAGGAATTTTTACCAAATTATCTGTTGAACAATATTGTAAAATCATTGAGTCCCTAGCTTGATTACTCATATTCGAGGTTTTGTGCCAGGTTCTACCACTCCAAATAATAAATTCACCCTCTTGTAAAAAAAATTTTTTAAGCTCACATTCTGGATCATACTTTTTTGCATAGTTTAAAACTAAGTTGTCGTCTGCAACATCAATATTATGTTTTTTTTTTAATTCCTGAGGAGCTGAGTCTATTAGGTGTGATTTTGAAATAATTGAAAGAGGTGTTTTATCACTTAAATTTTTTAAACCTATCCATATAGTTATCCCATTCCAAGCTCCGTGCTCTACATCTAGATGCCAGGCATGATAGCCATTAGGTTTTTGATGAATAAAGTGACTTCCCCATAATAAAATATCCTTACCAAGGATATTTTTGATTTTTTCAAGAATTACTGAGTTTAACGAAAGATCTCTAATCAGTGATGATTTTTCATGAATAGATTTGTACCAGGTATAGGTTTTGGGTGGAAAACATCTTTCTTGTAAAATTTTTTCACATTCTTTTTTATCAAAAAGTGTAAAGGGTCCAAGATAACCATACTTTCTAAATTTATTTATTTGATCTTCCATGAGATATGATAATTAAATAAATAAAAAAAATAGTCAACTTATTAAAATGTTGAAAATATTTAAATTTAAAATTATCTAATTGAATATTATTCCTTAAAATTATAAGAATAATTACTAATACATAAATAATTAAATTGTTTATATTAAATTTTACCAAAAGTGAAAAAATCAGTTTCGTTAATTATTGATAAATCCACAAAAGGTGGTGCAATTATTGCTGCAGCAAGAATTGCAAAAATTTTAAAAAAAAATTTTAAGATAGAGTATAAACTTTCAAAAAAAAAAAATTACTTTCACAAAATAAAGGTTCTTTTTTCTAAGGTTATTTGCAGAATATTTATAAGAAATGAAAATTTTTTAAATTCATTAAATCTTTTTTCAAGAGTTGATATTGAAAAAATAAAGGGAAATTTAATAAATATACATTGGATTGGTAATGAAATAGTTTCTTTAAACGATCTTATTAACACAAAAAAGACTATTGTTTGGACCATGCATGATTTGTGGCCGATGACATCTACAGAACATTTTTTGAATAATCATAAAGCATATTGTTATAATACCAAAAATTTGAAAAATAATCTTTTAAAAAAAATAATTTATCGAAAAAAAAAAAAATTGTTTAAAAAAAAAAACATATATCTTATATCTAATAGTAGATGGCTTGAAAATTTTGCAAAAAAAAGCGACCTAACAAAAAATATAAAAATTAGAACTATCTATAATCCTGTTGAAACAAATATTTGGAAAAGACAGCATACTCTAAATGCAAAAAAAAAACTTAAACTAGATGACCAAAAAAAATATATTTTTTTTGGTGCGCAAGGAGGAATTAATAACATAAGAAAGGGAGGAGAAATATTTTTAGAATCTTTAAAATTTTTAAATTCTGATCTAGAAAATTTAGAGGTTATAGTTTTAGGTGGTGAAAAAAACTATAAAGATAAAATAAATGGAATTATTTGTAATTTTAGAAAATTAGAAAAGAATAAAAAAAAACAGCTTCTATATCACTCCGTATCCAGTGTAACAGTTGCAGCATCAAAGGCTGAGTCCTTACCGCAGTTTGTAGTAGAAACAATATTATGTAGAAATCCAGTAGCATCATTTGATGTGGGAGGAATTAATGAAATAGTCGCACATAGAAAAAACGGTTATATTTCCAAAAATATTAATCCAAATAGTCTTTCAAAAGGAATTTCATATTGTCTTAATTCTATAAATAAAAAAGATTTGATTGTTTCTGAGAATAAATTAAGAAAAATGTTTGATGAAAAAAAAATTGCAAATGAATATAAAAACTATATTAAAAAAATAATAGAAGTATGAAAGTAAAATTTACTGACCTGTATAAGCTGATATTTAAAAAAAAAGAAATTTTTTCTAAAACTAAATATCTTATAAAAAACTCAAAATTTTCAGGTGGAGATGAAGTTTTAAAATTTGAAAAAAATTTTAAAA
>MDTG01106508.1_pt1 | contig 19722 bp, 18 predicted proteins | sample 811421 | NCBI WGS metagenome assembly MDTG01 (sample SAMN05326645, study PRJNA326480) | marine metagenome | isolation source: seawater | place: Pacific Ocean: South East | collected 2011
GATCGAGATAACTTTCATTCTTTTGTCCAATCAAAAATAGACTTAGTTAAAGAGAGATTGAAAAGATAACTTTAAATTTTCCAAATCAGTTGAAGATATATCTCCCATAAATGAAAGCCTAAATAATTTCTCTCTTAAGTGTCCTTGACCCGAGTAAATTATAAAACCTCTTTCCTTAAGATGGTCATGAATTTTTTCATAATCAAAATTATTTGGTATTTTAAACGAACGCAGTACACAAGACGCCTCCCCTTTTTTCAGTAATGTGGAAACACCTAAATCTTTTAAAAAATTTTCAGCAAAACTCATTCTTTTTTTATAAAGACTCTGTCTGGCTTCGAGACCACCACTTTCCATGTATTCATAGAGTGCTTCGCGTAGAGCATACATGCATTGTACTGATTGAGTATATGGCGTGGTTCTTTTCTCTTGAGCGGAGAAGTAATCATGGAGATTAAGATATACTGATCTTTTTGGATTTTCTCCGGCCATAAAAATTTTTTTGTTTACGATTACGAATGAGACTCCTGGAACTCCGTGCAGACATTTATTGGCAGTTGCAGCAATCCCTGATATTACATTGTTTTTGAAAACTATATTTTCCGCACCAAAGCTACTGACAGCGTCAAGTAATATTTTACAGCCATACTGTTCGCATATATTGATAATCGAATCTAATTTATTCAATCGACCTGTTGTTGTTTCATGATGAACTAGGGCGAGGTGGCTATATTTTTTTGTAGCTAATGCTTTTTCCAATGAAACTAAGTCAATAGCTTCTTCCCAATCCGATTTAATTTGACCATGTTCGATATGAAAAGTTGTCGCAATTTTTTTAATTCTTTCCCCGTAGACTCCGTTTTCAGCAATAAGTAATTTAGAATTTTTTGGTACTAATGAAGTTATGAGAGCCTCGACCGCAGCGGTTCCTGAACCTGTTAAAAGGATTGAAGTCCACTCAGAATTATTGAGATTGTACACTTTAAGAAGCTTTTCCCTTATTTCCTGTTGTAACAAGCCAAACTCTGGCTCTCTGTGACATAAATCTTCTTTTAAAAGCGATTTTTTTACACGTTCTGTTAACGTAACTGGTCCTGGGTTAAGTAAAATCATTTTAAAAACTCTCTAAGTCGAATCGCTTGCTCCGCAGGGGTAATATGCGGTCTTGGAAGTTCCATGTTTTTTTCACTCTTTGTCTTTATGTGAATAAAAGTGGGGCCAGCATCATCAAAAAATGTATTTTTTATAAAATTGCATCGGATAATATTTTTATAGCCACAAGCAAATGCAATTCCCGCAATATCTATAGCATTTGAATATGTATTCTGACCCCCAGTGGACTCGTGCGATTCATTATCTAGAAGTAAATGGAAGAAGTTTTTAGGTTGTTGAGAGCCAATAGTAGCAAAATTTCCTAGTCGCATTAATGCGGCTCCATCGCCATCGATAACAAAGACTTTTAAACTGGGTTGAGAAATAGCAAGACCTAAACCTAATGAAGGTGCGCACCCCATTGATCCAACCATATAGAACTGGTTGGGGTTATCTTTTATTTTATAAAGTTCTCTACCTGAAAATCCAGTGGTGGTCAAAACTATTGAGTTTTTGGACTCCAAAATATCAATTAAGCTAGAAAGTATATTTCTTCTGGTGGGTTTTTTAGTTCCTTGATGGTAATTAAATTGATTAATTTTTCCAGCTTGATAATACCTTTTCCTTTTTTGTTCCAATCTATTCTCATCTTTGCAGGTACCTTTTCTCATTATTAAGGCAAAGGGTCTGCTTGTCGCCTTAAAATGTTTATCAATTTTACGAAAAGCTGATTTTAGATCGTTTGTTTTCGTCGGAAAGTATTCCCATGGTATTTTAATGTCTTCAAACAATTGAGTAGTTATTTTTCCCATCAACTCATGTTGTGGCTCGTCGCTTAATCCAATTTCCCCCCTTAGAGTACAAATTACAAGAACTGGAATTTTGAATGGAAAATTTAAGGATGTAAGTGGGCTAACAGCATTGCCCAAACCAGAATTCTGCATCATTGCTATTCCTCTTTTCTTCCCAAGCCAAGCTCCCGATGCAATAGCTACGGCGTCTCCTTCGTTACTAGCGGGTATGTACTCCAAATTATCATTCGATATAACCTCGTTAATTAGTGGTGTGAGAAAAGAACAAGGGACGCCTGAATAGGTATTAAACCCAAAGTCAGAAGCGATATTAATAAACGACTTTGCTTTAATCATGATTAATTATCATAAGACGAAAAGTCACCAACTTTTCCAAGATCGTTGAGGGAATTAACATTTAACCAATGGCCGTGGATGTAGATTACTCGAATTTGGTGACCGTTTGCTATCACCCTGTTTAATAAATCGATTAATGAATAGTCTTGAAAGTCCGGTTCGGCTGATAATTGTTCTACCGCCTCTTCAATCCATTCTTTTCCTTGTTTTTTAATTCCAATCATTCCAATCCATTGTCCACAAGATTTTTCTGCTAAGCTTTGCTTTGAGCTAATGATTTTGCTGAGTTCTATATCTTGCCCCCAAAGTTCGCGGTTATCTCTTTCGCTACAATATGCGTAGTCTGCTGGATTTGAGTCATTAGATTGGATTTTAGATGAGTCAACGACAACGGTTATCTCTCTATTTGAATCGATCAATCCTTTTAATATATAGCCCCTAAAAATTATGTCTCCATAAAGTATTACCATGTCATCGGTAAACTCTTTCTCGGCAATTAATAATGATGATAGTTCGCCAGAGTTCTCAAACCTTGGGTTTTTTAGCAATCGGATATTAGGCAGGTTAATTTTTTCAGAGGCGTATCCCCCTACGACAACAATATCATTGATATCGGCTTTTTTTAAGCGTTCTAAGGTTCTTGCTAAAAGCGGTTTCCCATTAATAGGAAGCATTGCTTTGGGACTGTTTTTGGTTAGGCTTTCAAAATTTTCTCCTCTTGAGGCAGCCAATATTATTGCTCGGCAATTTGATGATGTTCCACCGAAATATTTCTTCTCGGCGTCAAGCAGTTCATCGGAGCCTTGTAGTCTGAATAATTCGCCTACAGTTGCTATGTTGTCTTCAATTTCTGTTACTGTTTCTGTCTTTTTTACATTTGAAGCAACATTTTGCATATACTTGACTGAGCTTCTTATCAAATGATTTGCCCAAATAACGAGTTGTATATTTGATTTTTTAAAAACTTCAGTTGGCGTACTGTAATATTTAGTTGGGACTATAACTAGAGGGCATCGTCCTGCCCATTCTTTAGTGAAATCTAGTATCTGAGAAGGATTGGATAGAGCACTGTGGATTAATATCCCATCGGCTCCGGCAAGTCGATAAGCTTCAGCTCTTTTTATTGCTTCTTTCAAATCAAACCCTGCGATGAAAGCTTCAACTCGAGCGATTATTGAAAAATCATCATTGAGCTGCGAGTCCTTTCCGGCCGCAATTTTTCCCGAAAATTCTGATATATCTGCAAGTCGCTGCTTCTCTCCTTTAATAAAACTGTTAGTTTTCGGGAAGATTTTATCCTCTATACAAACCCCAGCAACACCTCTTTGTTCTAACTTCCTCACTAATCTTCGTAGATTATTAAAGTTGCCGTATCCGGTATCACCGTCCAAGAGGATCGGTATACTAGTTGCATCTGACATAAACTCAATCATATCAACGATTTGCGTCCAGCTAGCCTCGTTATTATCTCTAACACCGTATTGAGCTGATAATGCTAGTCCGCTTGCCCAAATTCCTTTAAATCCTGCTTCCTCAACGATTTTTGCACTTATCCCGTTATGAGCTTCCATGATGAACTCAAGATTACTAGAATTTAATAGTGACCTGAATTGAGTGGTTTTTTTAATCATTATTTTCTATTGTTTTTAGTATGTTAGCTTTGGCTTTTTCTATATCCTCTGGAAAATCAATTTCAGTCCAAGGAAGCCCGGTAATATCAATTGGTTTGAAAGCGAAAATTTTCTTTTTTATTATATCCCGAATAGCATCTTCATGGGGTTGTTGTGTTTTCCTCTCGGAAATCATTGTATTACAAACATCAATAAATTTAACTGTGTCAGGATAGTTTATTTTAAAAAAGCCAACTGACTCACCGATTGTAGTGAATTCTTGTCTGGAAAACTTCCCCTTACCAAATTCTTGAATTTGGCTGTTTATCATACAAACTTTAACTGGTTCATCGTCGTTTTCAAATTCAGTATCATAAGCGAGGCAACTTTCTTTGTTTTTAATCAATAAGTTTAATATTTTTTCATCATATAAAACGTCGCCATCCATTAATAAGATGTCTTCCCCAGCAGTAGCTAATTTTAAGCCATGAAATAGACTAACGATGGACCCCAATTCATATTCTGGATTGAAGACGACGTTAATTCGTGGACAGTTTAAACTTTTTAGTTTCTCGACTACCAGATGATTTTGATATCCCACGACGATGGTAATATTTTTTACTTGATTTAATTTTAGATTCTTGATGTGACGCTCTAGAAGTGATTTATTATCTAAAGTCAACAAAATCTTAGGTTTATTATGAGCTAAACGCAGGCGAGTTCCAGTGCCCGCTGCTAGTAGGATTGCATGCATTTATTTTCTTCTCGTTTGAAAAACATTTTTAAATCCAAAGTAAGCTATTGAATCCTTCATATTTGAAACAAATTTTAAAAGCGGATTCATGGCGGTGTTTGATACATACTCCAAGGTCAGGACGATTCTTAGTTCATCTTTTTTCGCCGGCGTTATTCTGTGTCTCAACTTGTCTCCATTAAATAGTACTAACGAACCGGGATCTATTTTTGTTCTATTCCTTATGATTTCTGAATCCTGAGATTTGTGGAATAGCTCATACTCTAAATAGCAAGAAGACTCATCAACTACACCGATAAGCAAAGTATATCTTTTGCCAACATAGTAAGATGTATCAAAATGGTAACCAATAAAATCTCCTTCCTGATTGTAATAATATAACGCGCAACCATGTTGGTCATTTTTAGGGCATACTTTTAATTCCTGATTTGTTATTTTGCCTAGAATTTTACGAAAATTGTTTGACTCATAGAGTTTTTTAAAAATATCTGTTTTATCATATATTATATCGCGTGAAACGCTACCTCCTTTTTTATGTTTCGGGATAAAACTTCTATGAACGTTCTCGTTCAGGTTGAAGGCCTCTTTTTTCATGATTTCGATCACGTCTTCAGGCAGGAAGTTTGGAATAATTACGAATTCATCGTTTTTATAGTATTCCCTTATAATGTCATCCACCTTGGTTTCAAGTTGAGAAAATGCAGTTTCTAATTGCAATATAATGGGGATATTCATAATAATGGTATTTTAAAATTTTTAATTATCTTATGCAGAGCAAAATATTTAAATTATTTTTCTTTTTAGTAGGCCTACTATTATTTTCTTATTTTTTGGCTTTGAGTAGTTTAGATCATATCCTAAATCAGATTATTTTCCTTGGTTTCAAAGGATTTCTTCTTATCTTTTTAATTTTCATACTGTATTTTGGATCAGACTCTGTTAGTTGGCAAATGACTTTTACTTCTATTAAATTTAATTTAGCGTGGGTTAGACGTTTTTTTGTTATCCGAATGGTTGGTGAGGCATACAACCATATTTTACCTGCGGCATCTCTGGGTGGAGAGCCATTAAAAGCTTGGATATTAAAAAAAGATTATAATGTTTCTTACGTTGATTCGACTTCAGCGCTAATTATCTCAAAAACAGTTAGCATGCTTTCGTTGCTTATATTAATTAGCTTTGCTTTTTTTTTGTCATTAGATAACCCTCAGATAAACTCAAATCATAAGAAAGCGGCTATATTACTTTTATTAGTAGCATCTTTTTTCCTATTTGCTTTTTTTATTTTACAACGTAATCGTTTTTTGTCGAAAATTGCAAATTTTTTAATAAAACGGACTTCCAAAAAAAGATTAGTAAAATTTTTAAGTGGCTTAAAGAATGTTGACGAAACATTTAATCTTTTTTACAACTTCCATAGAAAGCGTTTTGCATTATCTTTCTTCTTTGCGTCATTAAATTGGTTTTTTGGAGTTATTGAGCTTTACTTGATTTTTTTGCTTTTAGGTAGACCGCTCACATTAGAGGAAGCAATAATGCTTGAGAGTATAATCCAATTGGTGCGTACTGCAACTTTTTTTATACCATCTTCCATTGGTACTCAGGAGGGTGCTTTTTTTGTGGGTTCTAAGGTGTTGCTGGGGTCAGCGGAGCTAGGTTTGTCAGTCTCTTTGATTAGAAGAGCTCGGGATTTGATCTGGATATTTTTAAGTCTACTGCTATCTCTGAAATTTAATATTAAAAAGTAAGGCGCTTTGGTCAATACTATAGAAGGTTAATTAGCGGCAAACCAATTAATAGCGTCAATGATTCCTTGCTTTGGGTCGCGGTAAGTGTAAGATAATTCTTTTTGAGCTCGTTCAGAGGAAAAATACATTTTTTTGGATGCCATTTTTAATCCGTCTACCGTTAGTAATGGCTCTTTTAAATTAAATAACGAAGCAGACATCTCCCAAAGCCAAGCAATTGGATAAAGCATATGCCTGTTGAGCTGAATCACTGGTTCTTTAGTCCCTTGAATCTGAGCGACTGTTTTAAGAATTTCAAGCAGGGAATAATCTTTTCCTCCCAAAATATATTTTCTTCCTGGAGCACCGTATTTAAGCGCGAGAAGGTGGCCAGTCGCGACATCGTCAACGTGTACCAGATTAAGGCCTGTATTCACATAAGCAGGAATCAATTGATTTGCAGCATCCTTTAATACTCTGCCGGTTGGTGTCGGTTTAATATCTCGAGGACCTATTGGCGTTGAAGGATTAACAATAATAATTGGAAACTGTGTTTCTTTGAAAAAAGATAAGACTGCTTCCTCTGCTAAAAATTTTGATTTTTTATAGTGACCTATCATTTGTTCTATTGTTACCGGTGTTTCTTCGTTTGCAGGTGACCCGTCAGGGTTTGTCCCTAAGGCTGCTACACTACTCGTGTAGATAAGTTTTTTGACATTTGCTCTGTAGGCAGCTTCAATTATATTTTTTGTCCCAATAACATTGGATTCATATAGCTCTTTCGGATGTTTCACCCAAAGTCTATAATCGGCCGCGGCGTGAAAGACAACATCGATGTCTTTGCATGCGCGAAATAAAGAATCTTTATCTCTTAAGTCTCCTTCAATTACTTCAACAGCTTGCCCCGCTAAGTTTGACAGATTACTTGTTTTTCTAACTAGAGTTTTAACACTAAACTGTTGCGTGAGCTGTCTTACCAGTGCGCTGCCTAGAAATCCATTTGCCCCTGTGACCAGTACCTTGACTTTTTCCTTCATAATTTTTTATAGATTAAATAAGTTATAATAACACCGATTGGACTACCAATTGCCGAAAGGTAAAGGAAATAAATTAATGTATCCGTTATGGCAAGTAGGGGAACTATGTAGAGTATGTCTTCGCTTTCAAATCCATAAAATGACTTTTGTTTAACACCAATTTTCCCATGGGCTTGTTCAATTTTGTTTCTAATGAAAAATATTAATAAGATTGCAATTCCGCTTATAAGACCACTTATAATGGGAAGGATGCCCAGCGATTTAGAAAAACCAATACCGAGTGCTATAAAAAAACCGACAATTGTAAAGCCATCGGTCACCAGATCGAACCAATGACCAAATTCAGATTTCGTTTGTGTGAATCTTGCCAGTTCACCGTCTAAATGATCCATAAGATTTGCGATCGCAAACAGAAAAGAGCCGCATATAAATTCCGCTTGCGAGAGCATAAACATAGATGATGAAGCAAATATCACGCGAAAAAAAGTAATATGATTTGGTTTAATAAATTTAAACCTCGTAATTTTCGCAACAAAAAATTGGGTTATTAAAATATCCCATGGTTTTTCCGGTTTTTTAAGATCCATGACTCTGCCTTAGTATGTTTGGAATAATTAAGAGTACAGCGAAGGTTATGAAAGTCAAACCAATCATTAATAGCATCCCTAGGCTCGCTGTTCCATTATGCGACGAGATCGCGAGACTACCAAAACTCAAGGATGTGGTGAGGGCGCTAAATATTACTGCTTTAGTAGTGCTGGTTGAATAAAAAGAGCTAATTGAATTATGTTTCCTCATTCGGTGAAAGACGTGGATGCTACTGTCAATGCCAATCCCAAGTAGAAGAGGGAGTGCTATGATATTAGCAAAGTTGATCGGGAACGAAAATAAGGTCAGAAAAAAAACTACGCTAAGAGTTGCTAAAAATAGTGGGGCTAAAAGCGCAAAGACCAACCTCAGTGTCCTGGTTAATAAATATGACATCAAAAAAATGATACATAAAGCAGTCGAAATTGCCTGAGTAAATGCTAAAGTAACAGAGCGACCAGCCTCTGAGTTAATAATAGGGACTCCTGAAAAAACATAATTTTCCTCGCCTATCAGTTCTTGAAATGATTCTATATTAAGGTCTTGCGTTCTATTTCTTGGTACGACTTTTACTCTATACTCGTTACTTTTGCTAATCCATAAGGACTTCAATTCATTTGGAAGATTTGAGACATTTATTGTTTCAGCAGAAAGTGATAGAGAAATAGAGTTTATAAAATCTTTAAAATAATAAAAAATATTTGTGTTGAGAAGTTTGAACACTTTAATTTTTTCATGTTCTTCTAATTGTTCGATTTTACCCATAAGGGCTATGATGTTCTCGATTAAGAAATTTTCTTCTTTTGTTGTGGGTTTGAAGTTTTTTTTAAAAAGTGCAATTTGATTATTATAGAACTCCAAATTGATAGGGCGTTGTTGTTTGCTTTCAATTTCGCCGCCGAAGATTATGTTAAGCTCTTCGATTGAAGCGATTTTTTTTTCTTGCTCGCTTGGTATGTAGCTGTTTATTAGTTCTATTTTTTCGATTTCACTATTTTCTTTCTGTTTTTCTGCAAAATTAATGGCGGCCTCTAGATTTGGAGTTAACACTGATACAGAAAAGCTATCATCTTGATCTAAACTTCTGAGTTTTTTCAGCCCTTGAACAGATGGAGCATTCTTGTTGTTTAAATTAATAGGGTCGTTGTCAAATTTGAGATTTTGAATATTTAACAAGCCTCCTAATGCGAAGGTAAAAATAATGACGGTAATAAATTTGATTAAAGAAGAGCTCTTGTTGCCAACGAAGCGATTCTCTTTGCGGCTCTGAACTTTGGGTTTAGGGAGAACACTTAAAAGTGAGGGAAGAAAAGTAAAACTTAGAATGAGGCTTAAAAGCATTCCCACGCCTGAGATAAGACCAAGTTCTGCTACTCCTCTGTAGTCTGTCGGTATGAATGAGAAAAATCCAATAGAAGTTGTCAGAGTGCAGAAAATCAAACTTTTTCTTAGGTTTTTAATGGCTTTTTCAATTGCTTGTTTTTGTTCTTTTTCAGAGCAATTTTCTTGATACATCATGCAAATGTGTATTGCAAAGTCGACCGCCAGACCAATATAGAGAACGGCAAAAGCAATAGATATCATATTAAGTGTGCCAACTGCTAGCGTTGCAAAAGTGGCTGTGAGAATTAATCCAGCCAACAAATTTGCGAAGATTGCAAATATTATAGGAATAGATTTGAACGCTAAAAAAAGTACAATAAGAACAAATAAAAGAGCGAGCAACCCTGACGTCTTTGTTCCATCACCAACACTCTTTAGTTCATCATAAGCTAACGCCGCACCTCCGCTAATCGCTACGTTGAAAGGATCAATAACTTCTTCTCGTACTTCCAAAATTATTTTATTTATCGCTTCAACACTTTCTTGTCCGGGCAATAGTTTTGTAAAGTCTAGTTTTGGTTGAAGAAGAATTATCTGATTAGCAGTACTCTCAAATTTGTGTTCCTCAACAAGTGAATTCCAGTTTATAGGAGATTGAACGTTATTGATCGTATTGCCAATTGAGTCGTTAATATTTTTTAGAAATAAATGAGCCTCATTTACGTTTAAGCCAGTAGAATTTTGCTTGAGATTTTTAAATAGATCTAATATGCCAAGAAAATCATTGTTTTGAGCCAGCATGCCAAGTAGTGGTTGGGCGCTAATTAACTTAGGAAGTAGTTCGTCAAGTTCCTCGTTGCTTAAGTATAGCAGTTTGTTTTTTTTAAAGAATTCGGTTTCTTGAATAGCGCTAACACTATCAAATTTACCACTATCTTGTAGTTTTTCTACTAGTTTACGAGTCACAAGTGATACGTTATTTGACTTTGAACTATCAACTATCAGTATTAGGTTATCAGCAATATTAGGAAATGCTGATTTATATGCAGAGTGGTATTTGCGCCACTTGAGATCCTCAGATAGCATATCCTCGGTATTCGTATTTATCTTTATATGCTTTATCGTGAAATTTATAGCTATTATTATTAGTAAAACGTTAATCATGATGACTAGCCAAGGGTTTTGTATACATCGACTAGTGATTGAGTTAAAAAATGATTTGAACATCTTAGTTTTTACTTAGCTAATAAATTAGAGACCTGATTTAATTTTTTTGCTGCTCGTTTATATGAAAAAGCTAATTTAATCAGACCATAAAGTTCAATCGGTTTGACTATCTGCTTTGACAGTAATATTGCTTTTCTAATCGACTTTTTTTCTTTTAATAGATGTGAAATCCATGTTGGTAACGTTGTTTTTGAATCATCTAAAATGACTCTTATGGAGAAATAAGGAACTCCTCTTTGTTTCGTTACAGAGATTATACCGAGTGATTCCATGTCCACGGCTATTGAGCTGAATCTCGCAGCAAGCATCTGTTTTTCTGCTGCACTTAAAATTGGCCTATCTTCGGCAAAAATCGTGCCTTCAATGGGATTTAATGAATGGAGCCGTTTTGTGAACTCTTGTTGCAACGGTGTGGGCGAATAATAATGTGCATCTTTGGTAACAAATCGATTCGCAATGATTACTTGCCCACATTTTAGTTTTTCTGCTAGTCCGCCCGCAAATCCCCACCCTATTATGGTATCACAGCCTGAATTAATAAGGTTTAGAGCCGCGTCTGCTGCAGCGTTAGGCCCTATGCCACTTTTAATAATTTTGTATTTAGCGTCATTGAACAATTCATTTCCTTTTGATTTAAAAAGTGCATACTCAGAGTTCATTGCCGCAATTATACCGATCATTCTTTAAATTTTTATGGTTGTAAGTTTAAAAAATATTCTAAGAAGTAGATTAGACTTATTACAAAGGTTGCTAAAAAATATTACAAGGGAAACTGTTGTTCTCGATATTTTTACGTTCCGACCGCGAATAAAATCAGGACTATTTTTGACTTTCGATAAAGTAAGCGTTGCCATAAGGATAGCCCATAAACAGAATAATCTGATTCCCTTTTCTTTTTTAGGGATAAGAGTGGTATATTTAAACGCATTAACCAAATGATGATGTGCTACTGATACAAGTTGGTCAATTCCCTTTTTAAAATTTTCAATATTTTCAAGGTCTACTTCGTCTAATGAGACACCAAGCGGTTTAAAAACAGATTGAGGGAGCCAGCAAGCTCCTCTTTTTCGGTCGGCCCAAAAATCTTTAATAATATTTGTCATTTGTAAACCTTGTCCGAAAGATATAGCTAGTGTCTCCAAACCACGCTTAGTTGTCTCAGTCCATCCTTGGCCATATTCGAGAAATAACTTTGTAAGCATTACACCTACTACCCCTGCTACATAATAACAGTAAAGGTCTAATTCCTCTTGATCTTTTAATCCTTTTAGAGTTTCCTTCCCTTGGTATTTAACCATTCCTACGGTCATTGCCTCTACGCATTCAAGCATTGCCGATCGTTCTGAGTCCGTTAGTGAATGAGTAATTTTAAGTACTGAGTCGCAATTTTTAATTAATTCTTTCTCGGCGTCTGTAATTGTGTTTCCAAGCTTAGGAGTCAGCTCGCTCGCAAATGTATTAGTAGGTGTATATTTTTTAACGAGGCTAGAAAACCATTTACTGTAAAAATGTTTTTCTTTAAATGATAAACTTGGATCATCTTCAATTGTATCGGCGATCCTACAAAGTAAATAGGCATTCGATACAGTTCTATCCAGCGGCTTAGGAAGCTGGGGAATGGTTAGAGCAAAAGTTCTTGAGACGAGTTCAAGAATGTGAGCTTGAAATACTTCATCTTGTTTTATGGGTTGTGGCGTATTCATTGGTGCTGTGTTTTTAGGATATTATATTTTTTACTAAATTAGTTCTAAAATACTATTATGAATGAGACTATTGATTCAATATTAATTGCCTTTTCTTTGATTACCAATCAAGAAGACTATCTTGTTGAAATCGTTATACTATCGGTAAGAGTAAGTCTATTGGCTACATTTTATGCATCTATTTTAGGGTTAAGTTTAGCAGCCCTTCTAGCTGTTTTTAAAATACCGGCAAAATTTCTAATGGTTGCCGTAATAAACGGATTTTTAGGATTGCCCCCCGTAGTTGTAGGTCTTTTCTTGTATCTAATGCTGTCGAAAAATGGCCCTTTAAATTTTTTAGAACTTTTATATACTCCCGGGGCAATGATTTTAGCACAAACTATACTTATTACTCCTGTGATCACTGCTCTTTCTTATGAGATTTTGAAAAGTGCAAACGAAGAATACTTTGATCAACTTTCTACACTTGGAGCATCTAAAGTTATTATTAGCGGTACAATACTATGGGAATCAAGATATTCTTTGTTAACTGCTGTGGTAGCGGGTTTTGGAAGAGCAGTTGGTGAGGTTGGGGCAGTAATGATTGTAGGAGGCAACATAAATCATCTAACAAGAGTGATGACGACAGCAATTGCACTTGAAACCTCGAAAGGAAACCTCACTTTTGCATTGGCATTAGGGATTATTCTGATCTTTATTTCTCTTTGTATTAATTTACTCCTAGCTGGTCTAAGGCTAAAGGCCGGTTTAGTAGAGGGTAAAAAATTATGAATAAAAAAAATATTGATTTAAGAACCGATGGAGTTGATATTGTACTTCAAGATGTAGTTTTCAAGATAAACAATCGTAAGATTTTTGATGGATTATCATGTTCATTAGATAAAAATTTAATAACAGTCTTGTTAGGTTATAATGGTGCAGGCAAAACGGCATTCTTAAAGCTACTTTCTGGATTATCAAAACCTGATAAAGGGATTGTGAAGCTTTCTACTAGTTCGGAAAAAATTTTGTTTGAAAATGTCACGATGTTATTTCATAAACCTGTAATGTTAAAAAGAAGTGTTTGGTCGAATATAGTTTATGGGTTAAGACTAGGTGCAATGGATAAAAATGAGCTTTTTCGATTTATTCAGGACGCTAAAATACAACACCTTGTCGATAGGTCTGCAAGAGAAATATCAGCTGGAGAACAACAAAGAGTTGCATTTGTTAGGGCGCTGGCGACGCAACCGAGGGTGCTTTTACTCGATGAGCCCACCTCTAACTTAGACCCGTTTTCAATCGATGTAATTGAAGAATTGATTAAGAAAATTAGTAGGCTTGGTGTCAAAATTGTAATGGTCACTCACAATGTTGAGCAGGCGAAACGATTGGCGGGGGAAATGATTTTTATGCAAGATGGCAAGATTCTCGAGCAAAAGACAAGGGAACAACTATTTCAAAAAACAGCATTAAGTATTTTACAGCGGTTCGCTTTAGGTCAGGAGCTAAAAAATGATCAAGTCATTTAAAAACAATTGGGTCATTACTCCCTTCATGTTGATTTTATTTTTTAATGACGCGATGTTAGCGGAGCAAGACCAAGAAAAGGTTATAACGTTACAATCAACAACCTCAACAGAAAATTCCGGTTTTTATGACTACATTCTACCAATATTCTTTGAAAAGACAGGAATTAAAGTTAGGGTTGTGTCAGCTGGGACAGGTCAAGCTTTAAGAAACGCTGCTAATGGAGACGGAGATATACTTATTACTCATTCCAAATCTGATGAGGAAAGTTTTGTTGAAGAAGGCCTGGGGATTTATCGACATGATTTGATGTATAACGATTTTGTATTTGTAGGTCCGGCTCAATACCTAAATTCAAAAATTCGCCCTGATTCATTATCATTATTTTTGGAGAAAATTTCAGGTGGACAATTAACGTTTCTTTCGAGGGGCGATGATAGCGGTACTCATAAAAAAGAGCTCAAATTGTGGGAAACTGTATCTTTTAAGCCCTATAATATTAAAAGTGGTTGGTACAAAGAAACGGGCTCCGGCATGGGGAACACATTAAATATGGCTGCTGCTATAGACGCCATTACTCTAACAGATCGAGCAACTTGGATATCATTTCGAAATAAATCAAATCTTGCAGTTATCTTTGAAAATCACCCTGCCCTTTTTAACCAATATGGTTTGGTTTTAGTTAAGCCAAACAATTTGAATAGCACTGCATTTGAAAATGCCAAGATATTTTGTAATTGGCTTTTAGGGAGTGAAGGTAAACGTGCTATCAATGCTTTTCGAAAAGATGGCGAGCAGCTTTTTTTTGCTGATCACAAACGCGAACATTGTGATTAAACCAAGCTCAAGCCGATTTATTTTAAATATTTATCGTGCCACCGCAGGTGATCACCTAAGACAGATGAAATAAAAAAGTAGGAGTGGTCGTACCCTTCGTGATACCGAAGCTCAAGCTCTATTTGATTTCTCTGGCAGGCTTCCTTTAACAATTCTGGTTTTAGGCCTATTTCTAAGAACTCGTCTTTAGTACCTTGATCAACTAAAAATCTGGGAAATTTGTATCCATCATCTAGTAAACATGTAGTATCGTAATCTCTCCATTTTTTCTTGTCATCGCCAAGATATTTCTTATAAGCTTGTAATGACCATGGAGCTGTTGTTGGCTGCGTTATTGGAGCAATAGCTGAGCAGCTTTTGAATATTTTTGGATTTTTCAAGGCAATTGTTAAAGCTCCATGCCCACCCATAGAATGACCAGTGACACCTTGTCTTGATGCATCAATTGGGAAAGATTCAAGTGCGACCGATTGCAGTTCTTTAGAAATATATGAATACATTTTATAATTATCTGAATATGGCTTTTCTGTAGCATCCAAGTAAAATCCAGCGCCACTGCCAAACTGCCAATTCTCAGGTTCGTCTGGCACACCTACGCCTCTAGGGCTGGTGTCAGGACATATGATAATCATTCCTAATTCCGAAGCTACTTTTCTATATTCACCTTTTTCCATAACATTAGCATGAGTACACGTTAGTCCTGAGAGGTACCAGAGAGCTGGAAGTTTTTTGTTTTTTGCTTGTTCAGGAATGTAAATGGCGAAGTTCATCTCACATTTTAATTGTTTTGAAAAGTGACGGTAAACCTCTTGAGAACCCTCGAAGGCTTTAGATTTGTTGATGCGCTTCATTAGAACTCCACCACTGAGCGAATTGAACGACCTTCTCTCATCAGTGTAAATGCCTCATTTATGTCGTCTATTGTAAATTTATGAGTAATTAAAGGATCGATTTGGATTTTATCTTCTAGATACCAATCAACTATCTTTGGTACATCTGTTCTACCGCGCGCTCCGCCAAAGGCAGTCCCTTTCCATGTTCGACCAGTTACTAACTGAAAAGGGCGGGTCATAATCATTTCGCCTGATCCCGCAACTCCAATGATTACGCTTTCGCCCCAGCCTTTGTGCGTACATTCAAGAGCATCGCGCATTATCTGGGTGTTTCCGATGCATTCAAAGGAAAAATCAACGCCTCCGGCGGTTAACTCTACGATATGCTCGACGATATTTGTCTTTATTTCTTTTGGGTTAACGAAATCTGTCATGCCGAATTTTTCGCCCCATTCTTTTTTTGAATTATTAGTATCAATACCAATAATTTTTGAGGCCCCAATCATAGATAAACCTTGTATGACGTTTAATCCTATTCCTCCTAACCCAAAAACCGCAGCTGTGCAGCCGGCTTCAGCATTAGAAGTAAATAAGACTGCACCTATCCCTGTTGTAACCCCGCATCCTATGTAACATGCTTTATCAAAGGGTGCTCTAGAGTCAATTTTCGCTAGTGCTATACTTGGAAGAACCGTATAGTTTGAAAACGTAGACGTCCCCATGTAGTGATAAATAGGCTTTCCGTTCAAACTAAATCTTGTTTTTCCATCTGGCATTAAGCCTTTGCCCTGAGTTACCCTAATCGCTTGGCATAAGTTGGTTTTTGGGTTAAGGCAAAATTCGCACTGCCTACATTCGGGAGTATATAATGGTATCACATGATCACCGACAGATAAGTCTTTAACGTTTTTCCCAGTTTCGACAATAATACCTGCGCCTTCGTGTCCAAGAATACATGGGAAGATCCCTTCAGGATCTGCTCCAGACAACGTGTACTCATCAGTATGACAGATTCCGGTCGCTTTTATTTCAACTAAAACTTCATCATCTTTTGGGCCGTCTAGGTCGACTTCTAATATTTCTAACGGGCTTTCAGCTTTAAAAGCAACTGCGGCTTTAGTTTTCAAAATTGAGCTCCTTTGTCTTTAATATTTTCCAACTAAAGTGTATTTTAATCTCAAATAATTGCAAGTTTAGATAATTGTCGCCAGTGTTTACGTTGCATCAAGGTGTCACCATGATTTTTATTAATAATAAAGTGAGTCTGTCCGGTAAATTTTAGGGCATAATCTCAGGCGTAATGGTCAAGAGTTTGTGCTTTATAATTTCGTTTTAAATATTCGGATGAATTTTTTTATTGGGATCATAATTTCAATCTGATATTAAGTGACATCCTGTGTTACATTTAAATTAGTTATTCGATACAGATCAAAATTATGAATGTTGTATATAATCTTTTTGTTTTCTATCCGTTTCGTTCGTTTGTAATGCTTGTTGCTCTTTTGGCAGCTGGTTTGTTCGAAGGATTAAGTCTTACAGCCTTGTTGCCATTAATTGAAACCATCAGTTCCGAGAATGATTCCACCAACAGCTTTAGTACCTTTAACCATTTGTTTCGTTCATTATTTGAGCAACTCGGGGTCGAAGTCTCTCTAGGATCGATTTTAGGAATGATTGTTATTTGCACAATTTTTAAAGGTTTTTTACTACTCGCAGCACACAAGCAGGTTGGTTACACATCTGCTAAGGTTGCCACCGACTTCCGACTTAGATTAATTGACGCTCTTACAAAAACAGAGTGGCACTACTTTGTATCTAAACAAACGGGTGCATTAGCAAATTCTTTGGCCACTGAAGCTACAAGAGCTGCATCAAGTTTTGAGCAGGCCGGTAGATTTATTGCTTTTATACTTCAAGCCTTTGTATATTTTTTTGTTGCTTTGACCGTGTCTTGGCAAGCAACCCTGATCGCTATCCTGTGCGGACTTGTCATTTTGATTTTATTTAAAACCCTTTTACAAGTTTCGCAAAAAGCTGGAAGTAAACAAACAAATTTGCTCAGTTTACTTTTAACCGACTTAACCGATTTACTCGGATGTTTTAAGGCGCTAAAAGCAATGCGACGAGATAAGATAGCCGATCAATTATTAAAAAATCATTCGGGGAAACTCGAAAAAGCAATGCAAAAAGAAGTTCTTAGTAGAGAAGCTTTGAGGAATTTACAAGAACCAGTCTTGGCGTTCCTCGCTGCTATTGGCTTGTTTGTCTCCATAAATGTTTGGAAAATGCAATTATCAGAAGTGATGATATTGGTATTTTTACTTGTCAGATTGCTGGGATTGTTGAATAAGTCGTTACAAAGATATCAATTCCTTCTTGTTAACAGGTCTGCTTTTGAAGCAATTGAAGAAAGAGTTGAGGAGGCGAGCAAAAGAACTGAAATCAATACCGGTTCTCTCAAACCCCCTAATATTACTTCATTAAGTTTACGAAATGTAAGTTTTTCTTACGGCGACAAGAAAATTCTCAATAATTTTAGCGCTTCGTTTCCAGTTAACTCTTTAAGTGTTTTAGCAGCTCCTTCAGGCTCAGGTAAAACCACTTTGCTTGATATTTTTGCCGGTCTTTTAAAGCCAATTACAGGCGCCGTGATGGTTGATGAGATAGAATTAAAAGCTATCGATTTACGATGGTGGAGGGGGCTTTTAGGCTACGTACCACAAGAGCTTGAGCTTTTACATCAGAGCATAAGACTTAATATATCTGTTGGTATCAATGATCCAGATGATTTAGCTATTAATAGTGCTTTAGGGAGAGTTGGGTTGAGTGAATTTGTCAATTCATTAGACGATGGGCTCGATACAGTGGTAGGGGAGAAGGGGAAGCGCTTATCAGGAGGACAAAGGCAAAGGATCATTATCGCCAGGGCATTGGTCCACTCGCCGAAAATTTTATTGCTTGACGAGCCAACAAGCTCATTAGACTATGAATCTGCGTGCCATATTATTGACTTACTTAAGAATTTATCTTCTTCTCTAACAATAATTGTTGCATCGCATGATAAAAAACTAATTGATAAAGCTGATCACGTTTTTTTGCTAGATAAAGTCGGGTGAATTCTGCTAGAGTTGAGAATGGGGCTTAATTTAGGGGACATTTACATGCAGTTATCTTTATACCTTCCTAACTTTAGAGATGAAATCACCGTTGAAGAAATTGATAGACTAACAGACGTAGCAGAAGAGCTGAAGTTTGAATCAATTTGGACTCTTGATCGTATCGTAGTGCCAGAAAAGTCAGATAGAGGAGAACTGGAAAAACCATTTGGGATGATGAGTGAATTTCCAAATCAATTACCTGTATCTTCAAAAGGCAATTGGCTTCAAGGTTTGCCGTTGATACCTTATCTCGCAGCAAGAACTAAACATGTGCGAATAGGTGTTAGCATTATTGTTACCCCATTTAGAGCTCCAACTGTAATGGCTGCAGAGATTGCAACGTGGGATCAGCTTTCAAGAGGGAGGATAAACGTTGGTGTTGGAGCTGGCTGGATGCCCGAAGAGTTTGTGGCTGCGAGTGCTGGACATATTTTTAAAAAACGGAACAAGCACGTGAGAGAAACTATTGAAGTAATGCAAGGAATATGGGCGAATTCGATTTTTGAGTATGATGGTGAATTTTCAAAGTTTGAACCATGTGGTTTCGGTGCTAAACCCGTTCAAAAACCTCGTCCTCCAATGTATTTTTCTGGACTAGTAAACCCTGCTATTTCGGCAAAGCGGGTTGCAAAGTATTCTTTAGATGGATGGATAGGAATAATGGATACTCCTGAGGAAATTAGAAAATGGAGGGGCGCAATCCAAGCTGAATTAGCTAAGTTAGGAAAAGAAGAAATGATTGATAATCTGGAGATCTCTAGTATGATGCCTTTTGAAATTACAAAAAAAGAGACCGATCAATCACCTGCGGGAAAGCTTACTCCAACAATGATTGGTACTGCTGGTCAGATTACAGAAAATTTAATTAAGTACAAAGAGGCTGGAATGACGTTTCCTCTACTTTGGCCCCCATTTTCTGGTACACCGACCAGTAAGACAGTCGATGATCTTTATCAGCTTAAGCAAGAAATTATGCCTAATATCTAACCTCACAAGTGAGTGAGTTAGGAGAGGAAGAAGATTAATTAACTTGACTGTCAAATCATTCCTTGATTTTTTTTTCATAGCCAATCACACTTACTACTGAGGAAGGTATTTACAAATCTTATCAGGGGCTCTTTATAAAGATTAGTAATCATAAAATAGGAGGAAAGTAATTATGGCTACATCTGCATC
>MDTG01349610.1_pt1 | contig 19721 bp, 17 predicted proteins | sample 811421 | NCBI WGS metagenome assembly MDTG01 (sample SAMN05326645, study PRJNA326480) | marine metagenome | isolation source: seawater | place: Pacific Ocean: South East | collected 2011
AAATCACAATATTTATTATTTAATTTTTTTTCAGAATTTTTTATCACATTTTCTGTCTCTGCTGAAAAACCAACAACTAGTCCAGGTCTTGCATTATTACTTTTTCCTAAAAATTCTAAAATATCATTATTTTTTTTTAACTTAATATCAAAGCTATTTTTAAATTCTTTTTTAAGTTTACTTTTATTTTTTTTTGTTGGCTTGTAGTCAGATACAGCAGCTGCACATACAGCTATATCTACTGGAAGAAGTTTCTTAACTTCATCCATCATCTGATCTGCACTAACTACTTTTTTTATTGTCAATTCTTTAGAAAATTTAATTTCAGAAGGTCCAGTAACTAGAGTAGTTTTTATTCCAAGTTTAGAAAGTGCAAGAGCAACCTCATAGCCTTGTTTACCACTAGACTCATTTGATATATATCTTACTGGATCAATATATTCTCGAGTTGGCCCAGTTGTAACTAAAGCTCTAAGATTTTTTTCCTTGACTAAATTTTTATTTTTAAAATAAGCATTTATGTAATCAAAAATTTGTTTGGGGCTTGACATTTTGCCCTCACCAAATTCTCCACAAGCCATTTCACCTTTTTCAGGACCTATAAACTTATAGCCATATTCAAGCAATTTACTAAAATTATTTTGTGTAGCTTTATGAAGCCACATTCTCACATTCATAGCAGGCACTAAAACAATATCTTTATTTGATGCTAATATTACCGTCGTAGCTAAGTCGACCGCTTTTCCGAGAGCTAATTTTGCAATTAGATTTGCTGTAGTTGGTACTATGAGAATTATATCAGCCCATCTAGATAAAGAAATGTGATCAATTTCAATTTCATTATTTACATCAAATATATCCTCGTAAGCTTTACTATTCGAAAGTGTAGCTATTGATAAAGGTGTAACAAATTTTTTTCCACTTTTAGTTAAAATTACTTTTACCTCTACCCTTTGTTTTTTTAAAAGCCTTATTAAATCAAGAGATTTATAAGCAGATATACCTCCACCTATAATGAGTAAAATTTTTTTTCCTTTTAAATGCATATTCATAATTAAAATACTAATAAAGTTAAAATTACAATACTTAAAATACCAATAAGAACATTATTTTTTATACCTTTCAATTTCATCTGTTCAATTTCTAAACTTTTGTTATTTGGTGTTACTAAATTTAATTTTCCCTCAGCAATTAATTGTAGGGCAAAACTTGCTTTGTCCATAAATTCAGGAAAATCTGGTATTCTTTTTAAAATTTCTGCAGATGTATTTATAGCTTTATCGACGGTAGCTTTAGGACCTTTTAGATTTTTTATCCAATCTTCTAATATTGGCCTAGAAACTTCCCAGATATTTGTTTCAGGATATAATTTTCTAGCGACACCCTCAACAACTACCATTGTTTTTTGTAAAAGCAAAAGAGGAGTTTGAGTGGGCATATTAAATTTTTCAGTAATTTCAAATAGTTGTGCTAATAAATTGCCACCAGATATATTTTTTATTGATTGACCAAAAATAGGTTCTCCAACAGATCTTAATGCTTGGGCAAATTCATCTCTTGAGGCATTTCTAGGCACTAAACCTGCCTGAAAATGTACGTCGGCAACTTTTCCGTAATCTCTTTGAATAAAGCCAAAAAGTATTTCAGCCAAATACTTTCTATTATTTTTATCTAATCTTCCCATTATTCCAAAGTCTACAGGAATAATATTCCCATCTTTATCTACAAATAAATTACCCTGATGCATATCACCGTGAAAAAAACCGTCTCTAACTGCCTGTTTCAAAAAATGTTGAATTAAGTTTTCTGCTAGTGTTTTTAAATTTATGCCAGAGTCTTCAATAATTGTTTGCTCCCTAATTGAAACGCCGTTTACTTTATCTAAAGTCAATATTCTTTTTGTGGTAAAATTCCAGTATATTTTTGGAACATTAAAGCCCAAATCATTTTTAGTATTTTCATATAATTCATTTGCAGCAGCTGCCTCAAATCTTAAGTCCATTTCTATATTTGTAATTTCTTTAAGAAGGTGAACTACTTCAACCAATTTAAGTCTTTTAGCCTTCGAAAAGGAATTTTCTACGATATATGCAAATAGCATTAAAGCATCTAGTTCCTCATTAAATAATTTTTCTATTCCCGGCCTTAAAATCTTTATTGCTACTTCTTTATCTGAGTCACCAACTTTTATCGTTGCAATATGTACTTGAGCTATTGATGCAGCTGCTATTGGTTCACTAAAATTTATTATATTTTTAAATTGGTTTTCTCCAAGTTCTTCCCTTAAAATTTGTTTAGCTTCATTAACATTAAAAGCAGGCAATTTATCTTGAAGTCTCACTAAATCATCAGCTAGATCTTCACCTATAATATCAGGTCTGGTAGCTAAAAATTGTCCTAACTTTATAAAAGTTGTACCCATTCCTTGAAGAGCATCACACAATCGTTCGCCTGGTTTTTTATGCGTATTGATATAATTTTTATTGGATCCAAGAGAAATTAGGTAGAAAAAATACTTAATAACTATTGGTAGATTATACTGTTCATCTATAGTTTCAATAGCTCCAGAAGTAGATAATTTTCTAGCAATTTTAAACAACTGATAAATTCTTTTAAACATCTTCAAACTTTCCAGCCAGAGTGAATGGCAGAAATTCCATTAGATAAATTTCTAAACTCCACATTATAAAAGCCGTTATTAAGCATTATTTTTTTTAACTCATTTTGATTATAAAATTTATCAATGCTGTCGACTAAATATTTATATGGCATAGAACTTCCTACAATATATTTTCCGATAATAGGAATTACTTTTGAATATTTTTGATAAAAATTATTCAAAATTTCATTTTCAATTTTTGAAAACTCTAAACACATAAATCTTCCACCAGGTTTTAAAACTCTAATTGCTTCACTTAGACATAAATTAATATCAGTAACATTTCTTATTCCGTAACTAATAGTATAAAAATCAAAAGTATTATCTCTAAAAGGTATTTTTTCTGCCGAGGCTAATTGCCATCTAATATTTTTAAATTCGCTTAATTTTTCCTTCCCAATATTAAACATAGCGTTATTAGGTTCAACACATGTTATTTGACAATTGCTATTTAATTTTTTAGAAAACATCCTAGCCAAGTCCCCCGTACCAGATGCTACGTCAATTAAATTTGTATTTTCTTGAGGCATCATCCAATCGATTAAGTTTTTTTTCCATATACGATGTATTCCAAATGACATTAAATCATTCATAAGATCATATTTTTTATGAGCTTTACTAAAAACTTTGTTGACTAGTTCAGTTTTATCTTGATTATAGATATTCATAAATAAATTATATGCCAGAATTACCAGAAGTTGAAGTTGTTAAAAGGTCACTTAAAAAAAAATTAATCAATTTATTAATTAAAAAAGTGAATATAAACACTAATAAACTCAGATATCTTATAGATAAAAAAAAATTTGATAAAATTATAAATAAAAAAGTTTTGTCAATAACTAGAAGATCAAAATATATATTAATTAATTTACAAGAAAATTTGACTATCATTGTTCATCTGGGAATGACTGGGAAGTTTTTTATTTTAGATAAAAATAAAAAAAGCAAAACTAGTTTTTATTATGACCTCAAGAAGAATGATAGCAATCATGATCATATAGTTTTTACTTTTAACAAGAATATAAAATTGATATATAATGATATTAGGAAATTTGGTTTTCTTAAAATAGAAACTACATCTAATTTAAAATTTAATTCACATATAAGATTACTTGGTCCAGAGCCACTTACAAAATCATTTAATATAAAATACTTTAAAAATTATATTATTAACAAAAAAAAGAATCTTAAAAATGTGTTAATGGATCAAAAATTTGTTTCTGGCTTGGGAAATATTTATGTTAATGAAATTTTGTACTTAAGCAAATTAGACCCAAAAAGAAGCATTAATACTTTAAAAAAGGATGATTTAAAAAACATAATAAGTTTTACAAAGAAAATACTTAAAAAATCAATTCATAATGGCGGTTCTTCAGTAAAGAATTTTAATGATAGCAATGGAGAAATAGGCAATTTCCAGCAGTGTTTTCAAGTTTACGCTAGAGATGGTAAAAAGTGCTTAAAAAATAGCTGCAGCGGCATAATTAATAAGACTATCATATCAAGTCGGTCAACATTTATTTGTAAAACATGCCAAAAATAAGAAGTTGACCGTAATATTTTTGAGATATATACCAGGTTAAAATATGCCAAATTCAAAATCAGCTATAAGAAGGGTCAGAAGAGTTAAAACACAAACAATAGTCAATAGATTAAGAAAAAGTAAATACAAGTCTGCCGTTAAAAAAATGGAAGATTTAGTCAAGACTGGAAAAAAAGATCAAATAAAATCATTTTTTCCTAAATTTCAATCAATTCTCATGCAGGTTGCTAAATCCGGTACAATGAATAGAAAAACAGCAGCAAGAAAAATATCAAAAATTTCTAAGAAATTTAAATAATCTAATTTCAACAATCTAAAGTTGTTACTAATTTTACATTTAGCAAATCTAGTTTATTAAATCTAAATATAGATTAAACAATTAGCAAGTTGTAATTTTTTTTCAAAAATATAATTGAAATTAAAAACTACTTACACGCTAAGCCTACAACCTGAATCGAATTATTTTTAAAAAGAATAATAAATATCTTGCTTAAATATTATTTAGAAAATAAAAGTTAATTTCTAAAATAATAATTACATGGAAAAAAAATCTAATATAGCTAAGGAAATATTTGTTTCAGAAGAAGAAAAAACTTTGAACTGGAAAGACATCCAATTAGCTTTTGAGAAAACATTTGGTAAAGAAGTATATAATAGTTGGCTCAGCAATATTTCATTATTAAAAGAGTATAACGATTATATTTTGCTTGGTGTGCCTACAAGATTTTTTAGAGATTGGATAGTTTCAAGATATTTAGATAAAATGCTAGAGTTATTAAAAAGCTTTAAATTAAGTATAAATAGAATTGAATTCAAAATTTCAGAAGAAAGTAAAAGCATAACATCTGCAGAAAATAAAGATAATGATTTAAATAGAGTAACGGAAATTAAAGATTCTATCCTAAATTATAATAGGCTAAATCCAAATTTAAATTTTTCGAATTTTATAAAAGGCAGCAGCAACGAAATAGCACTTACATCATCGCAAAAAATATGCGAACAACTATCCAGATACAATCCTCTTTATATTTATGGGGGAGTAGGCTTGGGTAAAACTCATTTATTAAATGCCATAGGATTAGAGCTGCAATCTGAGAATAATGTAATGTTCATTTCAGCTGAAAGATTTATGTATCACTTTATAAAATCGATCAAAAAGAACGATATGGTTAATTTTAAAGATTTTTTTAGGAAATCTTCAGTTTTCATTATAGATGATATTCAATTCATAAGGGGTAAAGAGGGGCTCCAAGAGGAGTTTTTTCACACATTTAATAGTCTTATTGAAAAAAGCTCTCAAATTATAATATCTGCAGATAGAGCACCCATGAAGTTAGATAGGGTTCAAGAACGAATTAAATCAAGATTATCAGGTGGTCTGGTTGTAGATATAGATAGCCCTGACCAAGAACTAAAGATTAAAATCATTAAAAAAAGAATTGAAGACATACAAAATCAATTTAAAGAAAACTCAAATATTTCTGATGAAGTGATAGAATTTTTAGCTAATGAGTGCAAAACTAATATTAGGGAGTTAATAGGGGTCCTAAATAGGGTAATTACATTTAGCAGAATTCACAAAAAAACTCTTAGCATTCAAGATTGTAAAAATATTTTAAAAGATGTTTTTAATCAACCTAAAATAATTACTGTAGATAAAATACAAAATACAGTATCTAATTTTTTTAACATACCTCTAAGTGAAATGTTGTCACAAAGACGATCTAGACCACTAGCTAGACCAAGACAGATAGCAATGTATCTTGCAAAAAAAATGACAACAAGGTCTTTACCAGAAATTGGGCGTAGATTTGCCAATAGAGATCATACTACAGTTATTCATGCAGTTAAAACAATTACAAGACTTTCTGAAAAAGATGACGAAATGAAAAAAAATGTAAGCCATTTAAAAAGTCTTTTATTAGAAGAATAAAAGTATGCAATTTTCAATTAAAAGAGATGTATTATTAAAATCCTTAAATCTCGTGCAAGGAGTTGTTGAAAAAAAAAATACTCTGCCAATATTATCAAATGTTTTACTAGAAGCAAAAGATAGTAAAATTAGTATAGTTGCTACAGATTTAGATTTAGTTTTTTATGATGAAATTAATGAAACTAAAATAATAACTGAAGGAAGTATAACTACATCTGCTAGCGTTCTGTATGATATATTAAGAAAACTTCCAGTAAATTCGTTGTTGAATTTTGAATTAAAAACTGAAAATAAACTTAGTTTGAAGACGGATAGCTCTGATTTTAATTTACTTTGTCTACCAACTGATAATTTTCCAAACTTTTCAGATAATTTCAATGAGGAAGAAATAGTTTTAGATAAAATTAAATTACTATCTCTTTTGAACAAAGTAAAAATTTCAATATCTAATGATGATACAAGACATTATCTTAATGGAATATATATTCATATAACTGAGTCTGAAAATAGGACGTACTTAACTGGAGTTGCTACAGATAGTCATAGACTATCTTCAAGCTCAATAGAAATTGAAAAAGGAAAAATATTTCCTTCTTTAATCTTACCAAAAAAAACAGTCTTTCAATTATGTAATTTACTTCAAGAAACAGAAGAAAAAATTTTTATGCAAACTAATGAGACTAAAATTAAATTTAAAATAGGTAAAGTTAAATTAATTTCAAAAGTTATTGATGGAAAATTTCCAGACTACAAAAAAGTTGTACCAAGTAATAATAAAAAAAAATTGGTTGTCTCTTCAAAAGATTTTATAGAATCAGTAGAAAGAGTTACTACTGTATCTATAGACCGTAAAGAAGGAGTTAAACTAGCTATTAATAGAGATAATATTAATTTATCAGTCAACAGTACGAATTCTGGAGATGGAACCGAGGTTCTAAAAGCAAATTTTAATGATGAACAAATTATTATAAGTTTTAATTCTAAATATCTGTTAGATATCGCTTCAGAAATTGAAGATAAAAATTTAGAAATGAATTTTAAGGACTCGGAATCGCCTGTTTTAGTTCAAGATAATAGTGATAAAAATAGTTTTTATGTCATTATGCCGATGAAAATCTAATTAATTCCAGAAGTAACTTTTTTTTTTACTTTTTCTCTTAAAAGGGTTGTTATAGTTAGTTAATTTAACTCCTATTGATTCTGGTGTTTTCTATACTTCAAAAAAAATGCTATAAGAACAGACCTTATTTCAATAAAAATGTCAAAAAATTCAGAAAAAATAAATAAAGAAGTATATGGAGCTGACTCCATAAAAGTTCTTAAAGGTCTAGATGCTGTTCGTAAGCGACCAGGTATGTATATTGGTGATACTGACGATGGATCTGGATTACATCATATGGTTTTTGAAGTTGTAGATAATGCTATTGATGAAGCATTAGCAGGTCATTGCAAAAATATTTCTATTACTATGAACAAAGAAAATACTATTACCGTTGAAGATGATGGTAGAGGTATACCAGTAGATATGCACAAAGGTGAAAAGATGTCTGCTGCAGAAGTAATAATGACCCAATTACATGCAGGAGGAAAATTTGATCACGATTCATATAAAGTCTCTGGAGGATTGCATGGTGTGGGAGTATCAGTAGTTAATGCTCTGTCAGAAAAATTAGAATTAAATATATTTAGAGGGGGAAGTGAATATTCAATTTTGTTTAAAAATGGAAACTCTGTTAAGCCATTAAAAAAAATTGGAAGCACAAAAAAAAAGGGAACTAAAATCACATTTTTACCTTCAAGCGAAATATTTTCATCAATTAAATTTAATTCGAATATTTTGCAAAAAAGAATGCGAGAATTAGCATTTTTAAATAAAGGTATAAGTATTAATCTTAAAGACAATACCATTTCTAAATCTAAAGAATTTATAAATAAATATGACGGGGGTATTTTAGAATTTGTGGAATTTATCAATCAAAAAAAACCTATTTTGATTAATAAAAATGAAAAAGAGGTATTCAAAAAACCAATCTATGTTACCTCAACAAAAAATAACGTTGTAGTAGAATGTTCATTCGAGTGGAATGCTGGATATTCAGAGGATGTACTTCCTTTTACCAATAATATTCCACAAAAAGATGGAGGAACTCATTTATTAGGATTTAGAAGTGCGTTAACCAGAGTTATAAATAAGTATTCAACTGATAAAAATAATTCAAAAAAAAAACAAGATAACAATTTCAGGCGAAGATATTAAAGAAGGTTTGACAGCTGTATTATCAATCAAGATGCCTGATCCTAAATTTTCATCTCAAACTAAAGATAAATTGGTTTCTTCTGAAATAAGACTAATAGTTGAAAGTATAATTAATGACAAGGTTTCCACTTGGTTTGATCAAAATCCTTCTGTGGCAAAAAATGTTCTAGAAAAAATCACTCAAGCAGCAGTAGCCAGAGATGTAGCTAGAAAGGCTAGAGACAGTGTGAGAAGAAAAGGTTCATTTGAATTATCTGGATTACCGGGAAAACTTGCTGACTGCCAAATACAAAAACGTGAAGGTACAGAGCTATTTATAGTTGAGGGAGACTCAGCGGGAGGGTCAGCTAAACAAGGACGGGTTAGAGAGTTTCAAGCCGTACTTCCCTTAAGAGGAAAAATTCTTAATACATTTGTTAGTAATGCCAAAAAAAATGGATCAGAGAATGAATATCAAAATAAAGCTCTGGCTAAAATGATGTCCTCTAATGAAATTGTAACTCTAATTAATGCTTTAGGAACGGGTTCAAAAGATTTTAATGTTGAAAATTTGAGATATGATAAAATAGTTATAATGACCGATGCAGATGTGGATGGCTCACACATAAGAACATTATTATTAACATTTTTTAACAACAGTCCCTTCAATCAACTAATTGAAAATGGTCACTTATATTTAGCTCAACCACCCTTATTTAAAGTTACTAAAGCCAACAAAAGTGTTTATATTAAAGATGAAAAAAGTCTGGAGGATCATATTTTAAAAATATCTGATAAGAAAATAAAAAAGGGATCGCCAGGTTTTGAAAAATTTATGCAAGAACAAAGAGAAAAACTATCCATACAAAGATTTAAAGGTTTAGGTGAAATGAATCCTGAGGAACTATGGCAAACTACTTTAAATCCTGAGAATAGAACAATGTTAAAAGTACAGTATTCTAAGGGAACTAAAGAAAAATCTAAAGAAGATCAAAAGATTATTAAAATATTGATGGGTGATGAGGTTGCCCCAAGAAAAGAATTTATTACGAATAAAGCATTAGACGTTGCAAACTTAGATATCTAAATTTTATAATGAATTTTTCTACTCTATTTAGATTGGAAGAAAATTTACACTTAGATAAAAAAACGCTTGTAAATCTAAGATGGATGGCAATAGTGGGTCAATTAATTGCTATTAACTTAGTTCACCATTATCTAGGTTTAGAATTTCCTATAATACAAAGTCATATAATAATTTTTATTGGTCTGGTCACTAATTTATACTTACAATTTAAAATAAAAACTAATCAATTAAAAGATGTGTACTCCTCTCTATTTCTTATTTATGATTTGATCCAACTAAGTTTACTTTTATATTTGACAGGAGGGATTACAAATCCATTTTCTTTACTATTAATCGTTCCAGGAATAGTTTCTTCAACCTTTTTAAGTATGGGAACAACAATTATTCTTGGAGCAATAACAATAATTTTATTATCCGTATTAACTAAATTTTACTTACCACTACCTGGCTTAGTGGAGTATGGTTTTAATTTTCCAATATTTTATTTACTAGGCATGCTTATCTCTATAATTGTAGGATTAGTATTTCTGAGTTATTTTGGAATAAAATTTTCAGGAGAAACAAAAAAGAGATCAGAAGCATTAAATAAGCTACAACAAGTAATTGCAAAAGAATATGAGCTAGAGTCTTTAGGTGGTCAAGCTGCAGCAGCAGCCCATTCTTTGGGAACACCTTTAGCCACAATTACTGTTGTTGCTAAAGAATTAAGAAAAGAAATAAAAGAAGACTCAAAATATTCAAAAGATTTAGATTTACTCATAAGCCAAACTAAAAGATGCGGTGATATTTTAAAGCAAATTTCACAAAAGCAAATAATTGAAGATAAGTTTATGAATGCAATAAAATTGGAAGATTTATTAGTAGAAATTTTAAAATCCTTTTTAGAAACTTCTGAAAAAAAAATAACGATTAAATCAAATAAAGATATAAATAAAATCAATATAAGTAGAACTCCAGAAATTATATATGGATTAAGAAATTTTATTGGCAACGCGGTAAAATTTTCGTATGAAAAAGTAATTGTAGAAATTGAGAGTAACAAAGAAAATATTATTGTTACAATACAAGACGATGGACCAGGTTTTCCCGAAGACGTAATTGGTATAATTGGTGAACCATATATTAAATCAAGATCAAGACAGGTGAACATAAAGTCTGGTCTAGGTTTAGGTACATTTTTGGGAAAAACTTTGTTGGAAAGACAAGGAGCAAATTTAACTTTTTATAATAACAATTCAGGAGCTGTAGTAAAAATAGTTTGGAGTGTAAATAAAATTTTATTTAACGCTTAAATTCAAATATATAAGATAAAATTTTATACGCTAATTTTGCTACTAAAAAATTATAAGAGCTAAAATTTTTTATTGGTGCAAGCTCGTTTATGTCCGCCCCAACTACATTAGAATTTTTACAAGTCATCTTAATTATTGGAATAACGTCGTCCCACAACAGTCCTCCTGGCTCAGGAGTTCCTGTTGCCGGCATTATACTTGAGTCGAGCCCGTCTACATCAAAAGTTAGGTAAATATTTTTGTTTAAAATTAAATCCAAAATTTTATTCAAATTCCAATTATTTTTATCTTTAGCCCAAAAAATTTGTATTCTTTTTCGATTATTATTATAAAATTTCATTTCAGCCGAAGAAAGATTTCTAATTCCGATAGAAACTACGTTAACATTTTCATAATCTAAACATCTTTTAATTGCACAGGCATGAGAAAATTTTTCACCATTATATACTTCTCTTAAATCTGCGTGAGCATCAAAATGTAGTATTGTTAATTTTTTATATTTTTTAACAATTGGTTTTATTGAACCAGGAGTTAAAGAGTGTTCTCCCCCAAAAACTAATGGAAATTTATTTTGTGAAATTATTTTTTCGTTAATTTTTGAAAGTTGCTTTAGAGCATCTTTAATCTTATTCTTTATTGGAAATGGTTTAAGAGTTTTTATTCCTATTTCTTTATATGGTTCTTTATTTAAATCTTCATCAAATAATTCAACTTGGTGTGAAGCTTTTAATATTTCTTTGGGTCCATTTTTTGTTCCGCCACCATAACTAACAGTTTTTTCAATGCCAAAAGGAACAATAACAACCTTCTCTTTAAAGCTAACCTTATTATCGATGCCAAGGAAACCATTTTTATTTGAAAGATATATCATTTAAAACTTATTAAATTTTATTTAAATATTTTAGAAAAATTTCTTTTTTCTCTCTTTTTCCAGTTTTCACGATGATAAGCATCGCTAGCAATTAAAGGTAGAACACTTGTTGCTTCAGCAAATACCATTTGTTCTTTAGTTATATCTACTTTACCCCAAGAGCTTGCCTCTTTTAAAGTTGAACTACTACATGCACCATCACGTGTATCTGCTACAGTGATTTGAATTGCATATTTGTGCATATCTACTTTTTTCCCTAGCAGCTCAGCACATACAACAGTATCTTGAACAAAGTTCTTTGGAACGCCTCCACCAACCATCAATAACCCAGATTGCTTTGATTGTACTTTTATTTCAGTTAATTCTCTAAATTCCCGAATAGAGTCTATAGTCATATGTTTATTTGGATTTCGTTCTTGATGCATTACCAAACCAAAACCAGCAGAACTATCTGTAAATGCAGGACAAAATATTGGGACATCATTATCGAATGCAACTTCAATTAGAGAGCCTTTTTTTTTAGCATTTGATTTAAGATATCTTCCCAGTTCTCTAATAAATTCTCTAGATGTATATGATCTAGGCTCTAGAGTATTTGCTATATCACAAATAACCTTATCACATGCCTGAAGCTCCTCCTCATCAATGTAGGTGTCATAAATCCTATCAATATAATTTTTTCTTAATTCAGCATCATCCTGAAATTGTGAACCCTGGTAATGCTTGAAGCCTAGTGCCTCAAAAAAATCCATATCTATAATAGAGGCTCCAGTTGCTACAATAGCATCAATCATATTATTCTTTACTAAATCAGAATATAAATTCATACAACCTCCAGCAGAAGTAGAACCAGCTAAAGTTAAAAAAATTGAACAGTCTTTATCTGATAACATTTCATTGTAGATATTGGCGGCTCTAGCAGTATCTCTAGATGTAAATGACATTTTATCCATTCCATCAATTATTTTTCGTGCATCAAACGATTTAATATCAATATGCTGAACTGGATTTTTGAGAAGTGTTTTTTTATTATGTCCGATATTAGGACTTTTTTTTTTGTCCATTAGGCTACCAAGCAATTAATTTTACTTGGATTCTCGTATATTGACATAATTGGTTTATCATTTAATTCAAATATTTTATCCGAATAAATACCATTAAATTTTGTTCTAAAGGTTAAACCATAAGCTCCTAGTTGGCCTAACTCAATATAGTCACCTTCTTTTATGTTATTAGGTAAAAGAAAAGGACCATTCATATAATCTAAACTATCACAAGTTGGGCCATAAAAATTAAAAGCAGTTAGCTTTTTTGATTGTATTCTTCCGCTTGAAATCATTTTGCTTGGAAAAACAAAATTTGGAACACCTGCATCAAATAATGTTCCATATGTACCATCATTAATATAAAGTTTTTGTTTTTTTCTCAATATAACTTTAACTATTGTTGAGCCACTCTCTGCTACAATTGCCCTACCAGGCTCACAAATTAATTCAGGAGTTGAAGTCAGTTTTAATTTTAAAAAAGCTCTTTTAATTTCCTCTAAGTAATTTATTAAAGGCTCAGGATTTAAATCAGGATAGATTGACGGAAAACCTCCACCCACATTTATAACATCAGGAACAATTTTTGTTTTTTTTATTATATTACCAACTTCACTAATACCTTTTGAAAATGAAATTTTGTGCATGCATTGAGAACCTACATGAAAACTAATTCCTAGTTTTTTGGCATGCTCTTTGCAAAGTCTTACAAGACCTAATGCTTCACTAGGTAATGCACCAAATTTTCTTGATAAGTCTATTTCTGCATGTTCATTTGAAATAGCTATTCTTACATACAAATTTAAATCTTTAGCTTGTTTTGTAGCTTCTAAAATTTTAAGAAGTTCATCTTTTGTGTCTAGCGCATAATCTTTTACACCTAAATCGAAGTAAGCTTCTGAAATACTCTCTCTACTTTTGACAGTATGCATATAATATAGTTTTGCATCTGGTTTAAGTTTTTTTATTAATCTAATTTCATTAATTGAAGCAACATCAAAGTCACTTATTTTGTTTGATATTATATTTTTTAAGACTTTTTCATTAGGATTAGTTTTTACAGCATATAAAACCTTGCCAGGAAAATTCTTTTTAAAGAATTCAGTAGACGTTTTTATAGAATCTGGCCGTATACAATATACGGGATAATCTGGTTTCAGTGTGTCAACTAATTCGTTAACGTCTTTAAATTTTCGCATCTCATGTGTCCCTCTTTATATTTACACAGATAGGTTTTTAAAAAATTTGTATAAAAAAAACCTTACCTTTTCGCATTTAAGGTTTTTTTGACTTTATGTAAAGAAAAAAATGCTTAATAGAGCATTGAAAATATAAAAATAATGTCTATATAATTATCATGGTAAAAACGCAAAATTCAAGCGCAGCACAACTTAAGATCTCAGATTTCGAGGATAAATCGTTATTAATACTAGATGATGATGATCCCTTAAGAGGAAGACTTTCTAGAGCTATGGAAAAGAAGGGTTTTTTAGTAAAAGAGGCCAAATCTGTGGCTGAAGGACTTAAAGTCGTATCAAGTAACCCTCCGCATTTTGCGGTTGTGGACCTTAGATTAGAGGACGGAAATGGCCTGGATGTAATTAAAGAACTATCTAAAAATAAAAAAGATTGCAGAATTGTCATGTTAACTGGTTATGGAAACCTCCCAACTGCAGTTGCAGCAGTTAAAGCTGGAGCTATCGATTATATAGCTAAGCCTGTAGATGCTGATGATGTTGAGTCAGCATTACTAGCCTCTCCTGAGTCAAAAGCTAAACCACCAGAAAATCCAATGTCTGCAGACAGAGTAAAGTGGGAGCATATTCACAGAGTGTTTGAATTATGTAATAGAAATGTTTCAGAGACCGCTCGAAGGCTCAAAATGCATAGAAGAACACTTCAAAGAATATTATCTAAAAGATCTCCTCGATAAAAATTAAGTTATTTGTTTAATATTTCTCACTTTAGAAACAAGTATGGCAACTAAGAAAATTTTAAATAATTCTGCTAATAAAAAAGGTTTGGCTCCAAGAGAGAATATTGGCTTTTCCCAACCGATAAGAATTCCGAGCCAAATCATTCCCAGTATATAAATAAAACTGGTTGCAAATGTTAATTTAAAAAAATTTTTTAGAAAATTTTTATCATAAGAAAATAAACCTGTAAGGGAAGCAGTTATTGCAAATCCTAATAAGTAACCCATAGTCGGCCCAGTAAAATATATTAAACCTACTCCCTTTTCAGGAGAACCAGAAAAAACAGGCAAACCTATTATACCTTCAAAAAGATATAATATTATTGTGGCCAAGCCCAACCTGAAGCCTAAAGTTACACCAATTAGCATAACAACAAATGTTTGCATTGTCATAGGAACTGGGTAAAAAGGTATTTTAATTTTTGAAGATATTGCAAGTAATATAGAACCAATTAAGGCTAGCAATACATATTTTGTTAGGTTAGAAAAATTTATTTTCTTTGTTGTTTCCATAACGTATATTTACTAATTTTTTAGCTTAAATCTAGTTATTTGTTAATTCAACAAAAACATCTTCTAAATCACTATCTTCCGTAACAATATCAAGTATTTCTAGCTCATTTTGTTTCAAAAAGTTCAAAATTTCCTCAAAATTATGTGAATCTTTTTCGTAGATTGCAGTAATAACGTTGTTGTCTTTGGCTATGAAATTTATCCCATCTAATTGTAATTTAAAATTCTTATGAATTTTTTTTACTTTAAAGCTAACTTTTTTTGTCTGAATTCTGTCTAAAAGCTTTTGAGTTGTGTCTAAAGCAACTAAGTTTCCCTTATCTATTATAGCAATTTTATCACACATTTCTTGAGCTTCAAATAAATAGTGTGTAGTCAAAATTATTGTAACACCCTGACTATTTAATTCTTTGACATTTTTCCATAAGTTTTTTCTCAACTCTACATCTACTCCTGCTGTAGGTTCATCTAAAACTAAAATAGGTGGTTGATGTACCATAGCTTTTGCAATGAGCAGTCTTCTTTTCATGCCTCCAGATAAATTTCTTGAATATGCGTGAGCATTATTTTCCAAAGAAACCATTTTTAATATTTCATCAGTTATTCGATCTTTTTTGGGAACACCGTATAAACCCGCTTGTAGTTCTAATAATTTTTTTGGAGTAAAAAATACATCTAAATTTATTTCTTGAGGAACAATACCTATAGACGCTTTAACTTGTCTTGGATTTTTATCTAGATCAAATCCCCAAACATTAACTTTTCCGTTAGTTTTAATAACTGTGCCTCCTAAAATACTAAGAAAAGTAGTTTTACCAGCTCCGTTTGGTCCAAGAAGACCAAAAACTTCTCCCTGCATCACTTCAAAGCTTAAATTATTTAGAGCTTTTTTAGTCTCTTTTTTTTTATTTGAAGAATAGGACTTAGTCAAATTTTCAACAGTTAAAGCAATTTTATTCATAGTTTATTTAAAGATCATTAAAAATATAAGGTATTATATATATATGAGTTCATTAAAAAAAACAGATCATTTTTATCTCATAGATGGTTCAGGTTATATCTTTAGAGCTTATTATGCTCTGCCACCTTTATCGAGAAAAAAAGATGGATTACCTACAGGAGCAGTAAGTGGTTTTTGTTCAATGTTGTTTAAATTGCTTGAAGACTCTAGAGCAGATGACTCAGCTCATAAACCAACACACTTTGCTGTAATATTCGACTCCGCGAGGAAAAATTTTAGAAATGAAATTTATACTGAATATAAAGCTAATAGATCAGAAGCACCTGATGATCTAGCTCCACAATTTGAATATATAAGAAAATCGGTAAAAGCTTTTAACCTTCCGTCTATAGAACTAACTAACTATGAAGCAGATGATCTTATAGCAACTTATGCGAAACAAATAGTTAGTGCTGGGGCGAAAGTAACAGTTATTTCTTCCGATAAAGATTTAATGCAATTAGTATCTCACAAAGTAAGATTATATGATCCTATGAAAAATAAGGTTATAGGTGAGAAAGAAGTTCTAGAAAAATTTGGAGTAAAACCGAATCAAGTTATAGATGTCCAGTCTCTAGCTGGAGATTCTTCCGACAATATTCCTGGTGTACCTGGCATAGGAATTAAAACAGCCTCAGAGCTTATAAATAAGTATAAGAATTTAGATACATTATTAAGTAAAGCTGGAGAAATAAAACAAAATAAAAGAAGGGAAACTTTGTTAAATAATAAAGAAAAAGCATTACTTAGTAAAAAACTAGTAACTCTGAAAGATGATGTTCCCGTTAAAGAGGATTTAAATAGTTTTTTAATGAAAGAAGTAAAAAAGGAAACACTTTTTACATTTTTAAGAGATATGGAATTTAATAGATTATTGAGCCAAGCTATTAGTTTTTATGGCGATCAGTCTGATATTAAACAAATTTCTTTAAGTAGTAAGATAAAAAACAAAAAAATAAAAACTAATGAATATGAATGTATAACAAGTATTAAGGATTTAGATAAATGGATTAAAATTCTAAATGACAAAGCAGTTATATCTGTCGATACAGAAACCTCTTCTCTTAATCCGATTGAAGCTGATTTAGTAGGTGTTTCATTTAGTTATGCACCCAATAAAGCTTGCTACATACCTATCGGTCATAAAAAATCAAATAATTTGAAAAAAAAAGTTGTTATAGATAAAATTCGACCTTTATTAGAAGATCCGAGCATAAAAAAAGTAGGTCAAAATATAAAATTTGATTATATTGTATTTCAACAGAATTCCATAGAAGTAAGTTCCTTAGAAGACACCATGCTCTTATCGTATACTCTTGATGCTGGAAACAATAGACATAATCTAGATACTTTATCGGAAATACACCTAGGTCATAAGACAATTACATACAAGGAATTAGTAGGCACCGGTAAAAAACAATTAAATTTTTCTGAAATAAAAATAGAAAAAGCTACAGAATACGCAGCAGAGGATGCCGATGTAACTCTAAGGCTATATGAAGAATTAAAATCAAAATTAGATGAAGAAAAATTAAATAAAATTTACGAGTTATTTGAAAAACCCATGATAAAGCTGCTTGCAGATCTAGAATGTAACGGAATAAAAGTTGATAATTTATATCTTAAAAAAATATCAAAAAAATTTGAAGAGAGACTCAAAAAAATAGAACAATTTATATATAAATTAGCAGGTAAAAAATTTAATATTGGTTCACCAAAACAACTTGGAGAAATAATTTATAACGAACTTAAGATAGCTAAATTAAAAAAAACAAAAAAAGGCAGTATGGCAACTAGTGCAAAAGTGCTAGAAGATTTAGCTTTAACTGGACATAAATTTCCGAATCTTGTTTTAGAGTGGAGACAAATCTCAAAATTAAAAAACACTTATGCTGATGCTCTCCAAGATCATATTAGTAAAAAAACAAAGAGAGTGCACACATCATTTTTATTAGCTGCAACAAATACTGGTAGGTTGGCTTCAAGTGATCCAAATTTACAGAATATACCTATAAAAACAGAAGATGGAAAAGAAATAAGGAAGGCATTTATAGCAGAAAAAAATAATATTTTAATTTCTGCAGATTATAATCAAATTGAAATGAGAATATTAGCAGACATGGCAGATGTAAAAGAATTAAAAAAAGCATTTAAAAATAATGAGGATATTCATAGCTTAACTGCTAGTCAGGTATTTAATTTAGAAATTAATAAAGTAAATGAAGATATGAGAAGAAAGGCAAAAGCTATTAATTTTGGAATAATTTATGGCATAACACAATACGGTTTAGCAAAACAAATATCAGTAAGTAATCAAGAAGCATTACTTTTCATAAATTCATATTTTAAAAAATTTCCAGAAATTAAAGACTACATGGATCAAACAGTTAAGACTTGTAGAAAAAATGGGTATGTAAGTAATATTTTTGGAAGAAGAATACACCTCAGGGGGATAAACGATAAAAACTTTAGTGTAAGAAGTTTTCAAGAGAGAGCAGCTATAAATGCACCGATACAAGGATCAGCAGCAGATATAATTAGATTGGCAATGATGAAAGTTGATCGCTTAATAAAAGAAGACAGTGAATTCAAAGCAAAAATGTTATTACAAATTCATGATGAATTGATCTTTGAGTGTCCAGCTAGCAAAAAAAACTATGCTGAAAAATGTATTAAAAAAGAAATGATTTCAGTTTCAAAGTCTGACCATCATATGTTTTCAATACCATTAGAAGTGAACGTGAGTTCAGGTAATAATTGGGGGGATGCCCATTAATAGAATTTAATAACGCCTAAATTTTGACATTATGATTAGAGTTAATAGAATATAATTAGAGTTAATAGAAAGATATATGCCTCAAACTATTGCACTTGTAGATGACGATAGAAACCTGCTTACAGGTATTAGCATTGCACTTGAAAGAGAAGGCTTCAAAGTACAAACTTATATAGATGGTGAGTCAGCGTTAAATGGTTTAACACGTAATCCTCCAGACTTAGCGGTTATAGATATAAAAATGCCCAGGATGGATGGAGAAGAACTTTTGAAAAAATTACGAAAAAAGATGTCTCTACCAATAATTTTTCTCACATCTAAAGACGAAGAAGTAGATGAGTTATTAGGTCTAAAATTAGGGGCAGATGATTTTGTAAAAAAATCTGGTGGCTTTTCTATGAAGGTATTAATTGAACGTATAAGGGTTCAACTCAGAAAAAAAGTTGATTTAAATGAAGATACAAAAATTGTTATAAATCATGGAAAACTAAAGCTTGATCCTTCTCAATTAGAGTGCGAGTGGAACGGTAAGCCACTTCCAGACAAACTAACAACAACTGAATTTTTAATAGTTAAAGAGTTGGCAAAAAGACCCGGAGTTATAAAAGAACGAGCTCATTTGATGGACATTGCATATAAAGAAAATACTGAAATAGAGGATAGAACAATAGATAGTCACGTTAAAAGAATAAGAAAAAAGTTTAAAAAAGTAGACGAAAAGTTTTCAGCAATTGAAACTAGGTATGGAAGCGGGTATAGATGGAATGTTAGTTAATGAAGCAAAAAAAAACAT
>MDTG01038454.1_pt1 | contig 19719 bp, 6 predicted proteins | sample 811421 | NCBI WGS metagenome assembly MDTG01 (sample SAMN05326645, study PRJNA326480) | marine metagenome | isolation source: seawater | place: Pacific Ocean: South East | collected 2011
ATTGACAATGATGGGGACAATAAACCGGATGCTCAAGATCCGGATTGTGCGGCTGGAAGTGGTACACGAGAACTATCACTATACAGATACACTGCGTATAAATTTGGGAAAGGATACCAGACAGGATCTTTCACAATCCCAGATTCTTCATCCACTATTCAGGAAGCAGTCTCTCTAGTCAACATTGAACCTTCAATTAATGTGACTCAAAGTGACTTCTATTCATTCAAAAGAATTGTAAATTTCACTGGTACCGCCCACGATGGAAACTTCCTTGGAATATACGGCGATAGTCAAATGAGTGTCGATCAAAGAAATGCGCTAGCTAAATGGGATCAAAAAGGAGAGGTTACTCGTATACAGATTAAAGATCCGTTCACAAATGATTGGGCAGATGCCTCTTATGCAGTTGATACTAGCGGCGTGGATGATGTAACATATGACGATCATCCGTTTAGTTCGTGGTATTTCTCTTACGATATGTCGACTCAAGCAGAAGGAGATTACACATTCTCGTTCAGAGCATTTGATGGGGTTGATTATGGAAATATTGTAACAAGGACGATTAAATTGAACACACAACCTCCTACACTAATCTTGACTACGCCAGGAGATGCGACAGAGCACAATGGTAAGGAGGGTGTAATGTTCAGCGGTTCTGCAAATGATCCTTACAGTGGAATTGCTGGAAATGATATCGAAAATATTCATATCGAGATTGACCGTTTACCTGGAGAAATTAGTAGTGAACGTGAAGCAATTAGAAGTGTTGCTGCGGAAGGCGGAACCTCATGGAATTGGTTTTGGAATACTTCTGGTTTACCGAAGACGCGGGAATCTTACGAGGTACGAGTTTGGGCTGCTGATTCTGATTTCTGCGTGAATGAAGTTGGAGAATGTACTGCCAGTGTTCGTACAATCACTGTAGATAACAGAAATAGAATTCCCACAAATTTCATTTTTATCCCGTCATCTAATCAACAAATTTCGGTTAGCGACACCACGGTCATTTCTGGCCAAGCTACGGATGCAGATGGGGAAATAACTCGGATAGAGATTCAGATTCTTGATCCTCAAGCCAACTTTGGAGTGTTGGACCAAATCATTGTGACCAAAGATAGCATCCTAGGAAACGGAGCTTGGCAGGCCGAATGGGACTCGACGCAATTAGTTCATCTTCAACAATACTACATCCAAGCCCGTGCGTACGACGGGTACAATTATTCCAATTGGTTTGAAGTTCAAATCACGGCAGATAATCCTCCTGATGCTAATAATCAGGCACCAACATTCTCCTCAATTGATTGGCCAGAAGAGATTCGTTTGTTCTGTGACGATTCATCCCAAAACCAAGCACTTGATAGATGCACTATTGGTGAATTAGATCTCAATGATTATTTCTCAGATCCTGATGGTCAATCGCTTCAATTTGAGGCCTACGATAATGAAAATATCTTAGCTGATGATTTGTACGATTTAGTCATCAGAACACCAAATGGTGTCGCGACATATGACCCGATTTCGATGTATTATTACGAACCTACAAATATGGATAAATGGACATTGTCAAATGTGATTTTTGTTGCTAGAGATCCTTCAGGGTCAATCGCTACATCTAACCCAATTACATTTGCCGTACTATCTGCAACCTTCACAGCTGATTCTGATTTTACGACACCACTAGAAGAGGATGATTCTGTTGTATTTACTGGTGCAGGTCGTCCAGGAATCCCGGTGTATGTGAACCTTGGAACGCTTCGAGTTGGACAAACTCTGGTGGACGAGAATGGTTCCTGGTCATTTACCTTACCTGCTTCACAGCTAGATCCGGGAATCAATCAAGTGACCTTCACATATGGTGGCTCCAGTGATGTTTCAATCACTGAAACTGTAGAGAAGGTTGGCGGCGAACAAGAAGGAATGGGGGCTTTGGGCAAGGTGCTAATAGGAGTCGGTGTGATTGTCGCACTCGCAATTTTGGGTCTAGTCTTTGTCTTCTTCTTTGTAGAATTTGAGGATGATGAGGACTTTGAAACACCCGTTGGGAAACAAGATGTTCAGGAAGAAGACCCTTACGCTTGGGCTAAGCAAAGAACTAATGCAGAACAACAGAATGTTGCTGCTGCTCAACAAACAGTCACTAGCCAACCGGTGGTTCAAGCAGATGCCCATCCTGGATGGCGCTGGGATGAAACCACTCAACAGTGGGTTCCTGATCCATCTACTATGCCGGGCCAATAATCGGAGGGATTTCTTTGACTATGCCACGTCCAGGAGTTCAGGAAAGGATACTTCTTCACCTTCGGGATTTTTACGAATTCTCCGAATCTATAGAGGTTCCATTCTCAATTTCTCAGATGGGTATTGCAAATGCTGTATCGATTGCACGAAGTAATGTACCTCGTGCCATAGGGGGATTGAAAGACGAGGGATTATTGATTGAAAGGCAAGCACATATTGCTGGAGTATCAAGGAAACGTAAGGCCTATTTCTTAACAGATTTAGGTATGGAATCAGCAGACCGTGTTTTCGAAGAATATTCTGAATTTGAGTTTACTATGATGGGTGCTGAAGGGCCTATCTCAATGACATTAGGTGCCGCACCGGACCATCTCTCATTCCCCATGAGGATTGTTGATATAATTCGTTATTTGGATGAGTCTGGAGTCTTGGATATTCGTATTCTAAGTCCTGAAATTATTGAAAGAGATTTATCTAAACATATTGAAAAACAGCTAGTAAATTCTCTGGCGGACCTGCCTAGAACCCGTCGTTTCTACGGTAGGGAAACTGAACTGGATAATATGGTTGCTTTACTTGAAGCAAAGTCTACATCAATTTTAGTTCCCGGTATTGCTGGTATCGGAAAAACTTCAATGGCAGGACGATTGATTGAAGAATTTACACACCAACGTAATTTACTATATCATAGATGCCAAGATTGGGACGGTTCTCGTGCCTTTCTTGATGTGGTTGGCGAGTGGCTTTTACAGATTGGTTCATCTGATTTAGCAGATTACTTGCATGGTACTTCAGTACCTCAAACTGATGTTAGTTTAGAGATAATCCTCAATAGTCTTGAATCTGTTCCAGCGTTAATTGTAATTGACGATCTGCATAAAGTGAATGATGAGATTTTGATTAGTATTATTCGAGGATTAACCCAAAGATTAGAAGTTTGTGAAAAGGTTGGCTTGGTATTATTTTCGCGTTCATATCGGATGGTAGTCCCGCAAAAGGATTCTGAAGGTAGAATTACAACACTAGTTATGCCATTGGATGGTTTAGATCAACAAGCTTGTAGGCACCTCCTAAATCAAGTGCCTGATTTAGACCCCACTACCTTCCTCCATCTCTATAATTTATCTCGCGGCCACCCTTTAGTTCTTCAATTAATAAATCGTGGTGGCGTTGGTGATACCTTCCACGAAACACTTGAAACCTTCATCGAAGAAGAGATATTCAGTCGTCTATCAGGTGGTGAAAAAAGACTGCTCGGAGCCTTGGCTGTTTTCCGTGATGCAGTTCCCATGGAGGCAATTTCTAAGGCCAATGTGGATATTGATTTAGTCGATGGACTTGTGGAAAAAGGATTAGCACGTCAAATCTCTAAAGAATCGTTTGATGTCCATGATTTGATTAGAGAATTTTTAACTTCCTCCATGGATGACGTCATGCGAAAAGAACTCCACGAAAATGCTGCTACTCATTATCGTGCTCATCGAAGTTCACGTATGGACGATTTGGAGTTTCTTCATCATCTTGCAGAAGCAGGAAATATAGATGAATTTGCTCAGATATTAAGCGACGTAGGGCAAGATTTGGTTTCTGCAGGACATACAAATCTACTCACTGTTTTGGATAATCTTGATTATTCAGAAATGAGTGAGGTTTCTAAAATCTCATTTTTAGAGATCAAGGGTGACTTGCTCATTCTTCAGAATCGTTGGAATGAGGCTGAAAAATGCCATAACGAAGCATTGCCTTTGGCTAAAAAACATGGGTTAGCAGAACAAGGTGCTCGTTTACTCTCATCCCTTGCAGATATTGAAGTGCATAAGGAAAACTTAGTCCCTGCGCTGAAATTATTAGACCAAAGTTTAGCAGTTTTTATTGAAACTGGCGATGCGGTGAGTGCTGCCAGAACTTATCTAAATGTGGGAAGCATTCATCGGCGATTAAGGAAGCCTAAACGTGCTCTTGAAGCATATGATGAGGTTGAGAAAATATTGGAAAGCGACACAGAAAACCTATTGATTCTATCTCGTATTCGGCTTGCTTCAGTACTGTTAGATATGAACAAAATCGATTCTGCTAGAAATCATGCCATGGTTGCACATGATTTGACCTTAGATGTTGATTTACATTTACATGCCCGGGCACGAACTGTATTGGGGCGTTTATACTCCAAAACAGGTGATTTGGAACTTGCAGTTCACCATTACAGTGAAGCATTGACTGCTATGTCACAAGAACCTGATCACCGTGCATCTGTGGAAATTAAGATGTTATTAGGGGAAGTAATGATGGATACTGGTCGACCAGATGAAGCAATGGAATACTATCTTGATGCATTAGCATTAGCAGAGGCAAATGATCATCGCATGCTCTTGGGTGAAATACTTGCACGACTTGGTAGTTCAGATCCCAATCGTTCGAGTCGAATGTCACATCTTCAAAGGGCTTTGACTGTATTCCGTGAAATTGGAGCAAACGATAAAATGAGAGATGTTCAGGCTTCTGTACATCGCGCACTTTTGGGTTAGAAACCAGGTTGTTGTGTTGAAATAGTAATACTCCCATTGTGGAGGGATACCCATAGAATTTGAACTCCTGCTAGATCTACCTCTGATGAGTGGGTAGCACTTGATGCTGCTGAGATATCTTGACTGAATGAACGCGATTCAGAAACATCAGTCATGGTTAATTTTTCTTCATCTAAAATTAGAATTAATCCAAGTCCCGTATCAGCCGACAGTCGAAGTTCAACTGGTTCAGCGTATGATGAGTTGGAATCTATCCTCATGGCTGCATCAGCTCTTTCTACGGATTCCGCAATTTCTCGTAGATTTTCTTGTATAGCTTCATTGGTCCATCTTTCTTCTGTTGCTTGTTGGATGTCGAATGTCCATATTGAAAATGTCGTCAAGAACATTAATCCTAGGAAGAACGTCAAGACATATCCAATTTCAGTTGAAGCTGCTTCGTCATTCTTAGGGTCATGCATCATGTTATGTCACCTCTGCGTGGTAATCAATTATCGCTATTTGCAGGTTGAATGATATATTCTCTCCACCTGCATGGTACACACTTTCTGTAGAGGTAGGAGTTGGTTGTACCCATCCTACATAATCCTTCAATAGGTCTAATCTTCCAGGATAAATTAGCCAATCAACCGATTGGTCGAGATCGATTGCGTCTTGTGATGCAACTGCCTCTCCATAAGGTCCATCCCAACCTCTTCTAACTTCATGGGCAGAAATCGATGATAATTGAAATCTTGAATCCAAAGAAAGAGTTACTTCGTGGTCAGAATTACCTGTGACTACATCTACGTCTGGGAATACCACTGGAATAGTCACAGCGACTCTGGGGCCAGGTCCTTCTCTACTTGGTGGAGTGAGAATCGCTTGAGGTTGAAATTCCGGATGATTTGTGCCCACAAAACCTCCCCTCCATCCTAATTCTAATCCGGAAACACTCGAGGAGAATCCGTAATCCATTCTAGGGAGTGGTATTGACCAACCCAACGCTAATGCTGAGTTCGGGCCCTCGTTACCTGGTCCCCGTAAGTCTATTCTGACACCTGCTGGGTGTTCTCCATTTTTCCAAGATTCTTCAATTTCAGAATCTGGTAAGAAAGATGCATCGCTCCACGGCAAATCATTTTGAACCCATCCCGTGATTCTCTCGTCAAATCCTATACACCTTTCATACCCCTTTTCTTGGATTTCTGTAATTCCTGAATCACCGTAGGAAATAAATGTTCGAATTGGCGTTTTACCTTCTCCAACTTGACGCTCGGAATCGATAATTAAACGTCCAATGTTGTTTGAATTCCATTGTATTGAAGCAAAGGATTCTGATTGATTTAAAGTAAAATATATTTCATTTGTTTGTTCAATATTATCGATGTAAGATATCCGAGCATCAATACCCATTCGGTGGAAAACCAAAGTAGTTTGCTCATTCGATCCGCTGACTATATTGTCCCAACTAGATCCACTAGTTCGCCCTGTTGTTGTAGGATGAATCACATTTATTCCACTTGTGACAGAATCTCCATTGCCTCCTCTAACGAGATGTACCTCAATTGCTTTGTTTGAAGAAATCCATCCGCCTATGTTATTCAACGATAGTCGTATACTCTCCCTTGCCCCAACACTGTGATAGAAACCATTCATAAGGACAGCAGAGGTTTCTAATCCAGGGTTATGAATTATGATGTCTTCAGGAATTGAAGGTAATAGAAAATCAGTTCCAAGGGTGCTGCCAGTCCAATCTAAGATATTAGAAATTCCCGAAACGATTGAATCTCCCCTGAGGATAATCAACCTAGCATCTGCTGTGGATGTAATCAGCACAACTTCTTCATTAACAGCAAAATGATTGAAAGATGCAGTGGTGATTCTTCCTGAAGTGCCAATGGGTCCTTGAGTAGATATTGTCGAAGAAGTGTGAGAAGTAATTTCATTGTTGGTTTTCATAGTAGATGTAAAGGACTCTTCACTGTACAATACAAATTCTATATCTCCTGACGGAACTGGGACTGTCCATGCACGACCCATAGCATATGCGGACGGAGAATCTGGGGAGTAAGTGGAGATTCCAGAATCTCCTTGGACAAATAATGATCTCAAAGTGTTGGTTGATTCGATAATTACTGGTTGTATTTCTGAAGATACTGCGGAGTAAATATCTCCTGTATTTAGTTGATGACTGATCTCCCCGTGATCGACTCTGGTGGGTGTAAGTGATTGTTGGAGATTAGACATAGGTGTCAACAACAAGGTTCCGTTGAGCGCAGGAGATTCGTAAATATTTAGAGCTTGAGAATATGCTCTCAAATCAGTTAGACAAATCGAGGAAACTGCCCCATTTTGATACCTATGTTGAAATGATGAATCGAGATCATTGAGGCCTTTAAGTCGCAATGATTGATTTTCGTTTAGACTTGCAGAATACCACGTCCCCTCTTTACGGATATCCCAACCAATGTAACCAGTGTGTGGTTTAATTGTCATTTCTGCGATATCTCCGGGTAATCCAGTTTCGGAAATTCTCACAGTTTCTTGCGCCAAATCAGTAAATTGGCCCTCCATAGATTCCCTGTCAACTGCACCCTGTAATTCAGCCATTGTTGGAACAATCATTGCCATCATTCCTGAAATAATGCTCAGAACTATGGCAAAAAGGAGAACGGTAGCTACTGCAGCAGAAACTGCTTCCTCATGATTCTGAGATATCCTTCTCAAGGCACCACCTCAACTCGTTGTAAAAGAACTTCCAATTGAAAATGAGCTGGGTCAGAGAGGAATGTTAACCCGTCTGATCCACTCAGCGGCCCCTTTGGGCCAAATCCTGTGTAACCTTCCAAATCTCCAGTGGCAATAAGGACTTCATGTTCGGATGTCCAGTGGTCAATATATCTCGGCTCCACGGTAGAATCTCCTCCAATATCCATACCTAGAACTAGGTTACGGGCATGTTGCACATCAAACAACATTTCTGAACCTCTACTCGTAAGATCAAGATCCTTGTTCAGATCAGTTGCCGCATTGTCCACATCGATATCCAGTATTACAAATCGTACAACATGTCCTCCATCGATAGTATTCCTGTGACTTAATCTTGGGAATGATTCGATAGCCAGGTTTTTGTTGGGTAATTTCTCGATAATAGCCCCATTGGATAAATCAACAACAAACGTACCCTCTGCTAACGGGGAACTCAACCGCAAACCATCTACATTTATTTCCATCCATCTGTGAATTGGTGTTCCGTTTCTATCCATTACTTCCACTCGTAATGTGGATAAATAAGATAGTGGATCATCAATCAAAATCTTCCACTCTGTCATAGGCCATTGAGTATTTAGAATCCCGTCATCTAAATATCCTGCTTTCTCTCCATCTGTCCATATTTCTACAGATTCTGCTGTGCGATTATCGCTGCTTACTACTAATCCTGAACCATTTCGATAAACCTCGACGCGATCAGTTCCATAGATGTCTGCCCCAATTGTCCATGATTCAATGTTGAATAATACGTCAATGCTACCTCCAGGTATTCCGGTCTGATGGACTAAACCAGTGCCATTTGGCATTCCAGCGACAACCAAAATTCTGTCATTCATCTGTTCAGCAGTGACCCCTCCGGCGGCCCATGCTCTATTGTCATTAAGGTCGATTACAAAGGGCTGTAAGAATACAACCACTGCACTCATAATCGCTACCACCATCGCCAAAAGCATGGTTACTCCGAGGATTTCACTAACCCCGGAAGCCTGCTCAAACTGGCGGTCGCGTCTCATGCTTACGCCCCGAGAGACATCACGCCATACATAGCAATTCGCAGTAAGGCAGGTGTTTGAAGGTGTTTACGACCAACGCAGGGGTTCTGCGGCCCGTTCGCCTAACCACTGGGCAAATTCAGGACCTTCCTGCCTAGAAATATGGATTACACCGTCGAATTTTTCTCCAATCTCGCAGAGAACTTCACTTTCTGCAAGATGAGGAGCATTATTGTCCGCCGACAAGTGACATAAAACTATGGAATCTAACTCTTCGTGAACAAGGCGATTCAACAATCCTGCTGTTTGCCTGTTTGATAAGTGCCCTCCTCTGCCATGAATCCTGTCTTTCAGGGGCTGAGGATAACGAGGATTTCCAAACAATCGCTTGGTATCATAATTTGCTTCAATAGACAAGTGATTACAGCCAGATAAATGCTTAACCAATTCTTCAGTAGCCTCTCCAAGATCAGTTACAAATCCAGCTCTTCCTTCAGGAGATGAAAGGACATATGCTACATTATCGGCATCGTCATGCGGTACCGGAATAGGGAGGAATGATAAATCTGGGCCAATATCCCTTCGTTCTAAATTTTCAAAGATTTTACACTCATTCACCGGATCAAGAGATAATCGTTCACATGTCTCCATGTTCGCATGTATTTCTACACCCCAACGTTTCGCAGCTCCTTTGGCACTACGTCCATGATCTCCGTGATGATGAGTAACTAAAATGGCATCTAATTTGTCCGGGGTCATATTGACTAAACTCATTCGCCGTTCTAGTTGTCTCATTGAGAAGCCGCAATCGATTAGGATAGAAGTTTCCTCTGTTCTGATTAATGTTGAGTTACCACCGCTGCCGGAACCCAAGTGGACAATTTCCATGCTAACCAACCCTACAAGGCCTGAATCGGCGGGACTTGAACGACTCGGTCATAATCTGATTTTTTAGATTATTTTTCCCAAAAAATGAGGGTTTCCGAAACTCCAACTGTACGAACACCGCTCCATCAGCATGATAAGGCAATGAAGTAGGTACGTGCCGTGCCGATCCACCGGAGGTCATGAAATGCGTCGCAGACAAACGGCTCTTCTTCTAGTATTCTTGCTGGTTAGTGGTCTCTCTTTCGCCTCTCAAACACGGCCTTCTGCCGAAGTTGGTAGTGTTAATCCTGATGATACAACTGGCATCGGTCCACCGATAACCGATCAGGACAAAGACGGCATTCCCGATTTGCATGAAGAACTATTTTCTCCGATTAGAAATATTTCATACATGGGGGGTATTCGGCAAATCCAAGGTTTAGATGCTAACAACGGCTCTGATAATATTTCAGATTTTGATAGGGATGGACTAGATGCGTTGATGGAATATTGTTGGCCATATTCAATGGATACTTGTTTTGACGAACGAAGATCGTTAACCGGAAAGCCTCCTGACTTAACCGAATCGGGTCTTCGAGAATTCTTAGATCCTCGAGTTTCAGATACCGACGGAGATGGACTTCCCGATGGCTTTGAGGTTTACATGTGCATGAACGAAGGAGTAGGTTTCGTCAATGAATCATATGCTTGGAATTGTTCTGCATTCGATCCATTAGACCCCTCTGACGGTTTCCTCGACTCTGATAGATGTGCGGACTATTCACTGGGATGCGGAGATGGTTTTGATGTTAACAGCGACGGGATTATTGAACCTCAAGAGGCTTACACTAATGCGGAGGAATATTCCTACGGTTCACCAACTGGTTGGGTTACTGAGATAGATGGATTACGTTGTTTTGGGACGATGGGTAGTCTTGTTGATACTGCATGTGCGGACGAGGATCGTGGGATTAAGAACCTGAATAGTGGATGGTTAGGGACCGACCCTCTGAGAAACGATTCAGATGATCATTATTATTCCGGGGGACAATTACTCACCCAGAATCGAAGAGGAGATGGTATAGTTGATGGTTGGGAGGTTTATTTTAATCTTCAACCATTGAACAGTAGTGATGGAATAGTTGATACTGATTTAGATGGATGGGACGCAAATAGAGACGGGCAAACTACGCCCGATACCTCTATCGGCACTGTTGAGATAGGTGAAGCGTTTAGTAACTTACAGGAATATCAGGTTCACAATGATGGGGGATATGGAGTTCGTTCGGGATTAAAGACAATAGAACATGGAGTTTTAGAACAGTCAATCAAGGTTTACGATCAGGGCTCCTCTCCTTCATTATTGCATCACGATATAGTTCAGGTTGTTCCAGTACAAGACCGTGACCAACTGATTCTTGGTACCCGGTATGGAGTTTCAATCATGTCTCCCTCAGGTCAAACAGTAAGCCATTTTGAACTTCCAGCAGGTGCCCAGATGGAAGACTTGCTCCACTGGGACCATCCAGAGGATGAGCACCTTGTTATCGCAACAAATTTGGGTATTCACACATTAAGATTAGATGCGGCTGGAATAGTAGATTCTGAATCATTAATCTCCTCGTTAACAGGTCCCATTCATTCCATCCATCGTTTAAACTTAGGAGGTTCTCTGATGTCTGTTCTCGCAGGTGGTGGAGTAGGCCAAGCTTGGGTTATTCCGATCGATATTCAAGGCGGCATAGGTTCCGCTGAGCCCGTAGAAGAATTAGAGTCACTATTGGCTTCCATCAACGGTAGCAGAATTTTATCTGCTGCCCATGCCTCGGTTACTGGTTCATCTCAAGTCCTGTACGTGGGAACAACTCATGGAATGATTGCTTGGAATACCAGTGATTTACAGGGAGGTTCTCCCCCTTACTGGATATTTGATAATATCAGTGCTGAACAATTTGTGCGACCAGCTGACCCTTTCAACTCATCTCGTTCAGCTATTGTTAACGTTCTCATGATTGATGGACCACGTGGTCCAGACGGATTAATCACCAGTGAACAGACCTTGTGGGTCGGAACAGAGGGTGGGCTGCATCATTTTGACCTCATAGAGGGTGCAACTTCTCCCCAAACCTCGTTTTCAAGAGATCGGATGGAGAATAGTGATTTAGATCAGGATGGTGGTAACGATATCCGTTCGTTGTGGATTGGACAGGATGAGGTAGTTGTCGGCTCAGCTGCAGGTTCTTGGGTCTTGGAAGGTGATTATTCCAAGGCATTTGGAGTGGATAACACTCATACCAGCATACCTGGAGCAATTCAATCACTGGGATTGCTCGAACTGGAAAACAAAACACACTTGTTTGCTAGTATTGAGCCTGGACGATTCTCCAATATTGTTCCAATTGATCCTCTTTCTGCTGATTCTGACGAAGATGGAATGCCGGATGGATGGGAATATGCCTATGACTTGGACCCCACCGATCCTTACGATAGAGATTTAGACAGGGACAACGACGGTGTTCGATTTAATCCCTCCAGTGGTTATGTTGACAAAGCGTGGACAAATTTAGACGAATATCGTTATGTGGCAACTACAAGTGAAGGTTTTAACGGAACAGATCCACTGAATACAGATACAGATGGTGATGGTTTACCAGATGGCTCTGAATATTGGGGTTGGTATTTCGAAGATACCAATTTTACCTGTTATTATCTTAATTCAGATTACATTTGTGATGATTTGGTAGGTGCTGCTGCTGAGAGTGTGTATTTGTCGGGCTGGCTAGGAGGCGGAAGCGGAGGCGGCTCAGATGTACCGTCAGATCCAAGTAACGATGATTCTGATGGTGATGGAATGCCAGATGGTTGGGAAATACAGAATCGTCGATGGATTGGAACCGAATTTAATGGAGGGAACGACTGGACTCTAGATCCTCTTGATCCAAATGATGCAGACGAGGATGCAGATGGTGACGGTCTCTCAAATCTATGTGAATACAACTGGCAACAAACATTAGATTTCGCAAGAGAAACCGGATTCCCATTACATGGTGAATCTACAGATGCGGCTCAGAATTGGACTGCTGTAGATCCGAATAATATCGACTCTGATGGAGATACTTTACCAGATGGTTGGGAAGCACGTTACTCCTGTGTCTGGGTTGCTACAAATGCAGGAATTAATCCAATGAATGGGTCGGACGCATTCAGTAATCCTGACGGTGATGGGTATGATGTGAACAAAGATGGGGAGATAACTCCAGATGAACAATTCAATAATTGGATGGAGTATCACATTGTAAATCAAATACTACTTTCGAACAAAAGTGTGGAAGGTAATGTGCATCACTCTAACTGGGTTACTTCTCTCTACAATGAATCATGGACAGAAGGCCCCACAGTCTCTTTCGGGGAAAGAGCGTCATCAAGCGTTGAAGATATTTCGCTGGTAGATGCCGACAGAGGTTCCTCAGATCCATTATCTCCCGATACTGATGGAGATGGAATGCCAGACGGCTGGGAAATCTGGTATTCCAGATGGAATTCATTCGATGAGGAATGGACTTTGAATCCTGTTAATGGATCTGATTCTTCAGGAGATCCGGATGGTGATGGAATGACCAATTGGGAAGAATATGGTTCGATTAGAAATCTGGATAATGAGGTTAGTACTATTGTCTCAGTCCCTCAGTTTTATCTCTTTGTTGTAGGGAATATCGGTACTCCTCAACCATGGAGTAGCGCAGGTGGAAATATTTCATTTGGTTCCTTTTTAACCCCTGAACAGTATAACGTAACAGGTCCAACCACTGATCCAAATGATCCCGATACTGACGATGACGGGATGTTAGATGGGATTGAACTACTGTTTACATCATGGAATGAAACTAATCAAGAATGGACCCTTAACCCACTTGTTCCTGGAGATGGAGGATATGATGGGGATCAAGATGCAGTTACTGATCGAGAAGAACTGAATCTCACAGTAAATAATCCTATGAATGGGGGCTTAGCACCTCCTGATGCTCCTAAGATGTGGGAAGAAGCTGAGTTGTTAGATCCGAATGAAGCAACCAGCAGAATTTATCGTATTTTATTTGGAAAGGAAGGTAGAGCTTCCATTGCAATTGCTCAATATGATAAATGGCAAGATACTGGTTACGCACCACCACTCCTATCCACTTTACTTGGAATAACAGATCCTAATGACGAGGACACCGATCGAGATGGGATGTTAGATGGATACGAATATTGGTTCACAGAATGGGATCTCGATGCAAACAGATGGACGATGAACCCTCTTACCGATACAGACATTGCAGCAGATTCTGATGGAGATTCATATGACTGTGATGGAGATGGAGTCATTGATTCCGAGGAACTGTTTACTAATCTTCGAGAATACGAATCACGTAGCTATGGGAAATTTTCTGAGATAAATAATATTGACGCTGGAGTTCCTCTTCGTACATTCTCACAAGATTCCATTGATGCAATGATGCAAGAATTAGGAATGTCTGCTTCTGAAGCACAAGCAAAGTTATACGACGATTTTCGGTCTAAGGATCTTAAATCTAGCGAGCGTATAGTTCGCATAAATACTGCCTTTTCTGATAATTTTAACCTGAGTCTCCTTGGAATTTCTGACCCCACTCATCCAGATTCAGATGGAGACGGACTTACAGATGGCTGGGAATATTGCTATGCAATCTATCGCAATACTCAACCGGTCAATGCCTATAGATGGACCACCAATCCTGTAAATTCGTTAGACGTGAATTATGATGCAGATGAAGATGGATGGTTTGACAGGTCAAGTAGTAAGCCAGTAGCAATACAAGGTATTTGGGATCAACGTGTGTTCAGCGCAGGTCCAATAACTCATCAAATATCTCCTGGTAACTCGTATCTATGGTTTACAAATTGGATGGAATACGACAATGGGACGAATCCAATACTTTCGGATTCTGATGGAGATTCTCGTGTTAAAATCTTCAAAAATACTGATGGTGTAACTACATATGAATCTGACGGGAATTTAAGCGACGGTAGAGAGGTTTTCAAGTATGGCACAAATCCAAAAGACAACGATACCGATGGAGATATGTTACCTGATTGGTACGAATATTCTAAAGGTTGGAATGAGTCTAATGACAATTGGTCTTCATGGAAACAGATCAGAGTAATATGGCAAGAAATTGGTCAAGATAATTGGAAACCGTTAACGGTAATCTCTGATGGGGGTGGGGGTGTAATAATTGAAAGAGCTACACTAGATTGGACATGGGTTACAATGGATCCAACTAACCCTAGTGATGCCACAGAAGACCCGGATAATGATGGTGGATGGGATTGTGGAGGTGCTACTTGCGTTTACATACGTTACAACAATTTCCAGGAATTCTTTGGTATTACAAATGCAAGTCTATCCAACGCAGCTCTTGTGAGGCAGACTCCATTATTGGATTGTGTAGGCTCTCCAATTGAAGAGTGGTGGCAATTCCGTGAATATCTTCTAGGCTTGTGTCTTCAGAATCCTACAAATGTCAATTATATGAGGATGAACAAAGTCAACAATACGGATTTGCTTTACGCTCATGTTGTTGATGATAACGATGTAGATTACTTGCAACAAAGCCCCGAAGATAATGTAAACGTTGTATGGGGCCAGTGGACAGATACATGGAATAGAACATTTGGTGACGAAAATCATTTGCCCAATATAGGAAATGGAGAATTTGTTTGGGGATGGTACAACTTAGATATCGATGGAGATCAAATAGCAGATGGTACTGACCCGTTTAATTATGACACTGACGGTGATTGGTTGAATGATTATTTTGAAATTGAAGATGATTTGCTCGATGGGATAAGGGGTAACGGTGGTTCACCTATCAGATATGATGATAGATCAACATCATAATTTAACCATTTAAGGTCATATTCAAAGACGGTTGCCTCACTACGTACACCATGAGCGGCAGCGCTTCGCCACATATTGTTGGTCGATCGAGCCCCTTCTTGTTGGTATTTCTTCTTTTGATATCATCTCTTATTCCATTGATTTCAACGGTCCAAGAGGTAGAGGCAAATCCTACTGGTCGGCACATATACACATTTTCCGACGGGACATCAAGTGCAATCGCACTCGCTTCTCCTGGTTCTCCTGCTAGAAACATAATGGTAAGTTTACCGAGAGGTGCTGAAGTTCTCGACGCCCAATTAACTCTCTCAGGCGCATCTTCAACTGGTTGGAATCAGGTTACTTCAACAAATAGGGCAGATTGGATGTCCGGAGAGTCAAATTCTGTAGAACCACGATCAGATGATATGTCTCTAGGTTTTGATAATCCTGAAGTTGATTTCGTTCCATACAGCATAGATTCTACCTCTACCTCAGGAAATGCATGGTATGATGATGCCTCCTTTTCGATTCGTCAACCACATTCCACAAACGCCTCTGAGTCTCGTTTTTCCCAGCAATATTCGATGTCCACGACATCAGTTGGGACTTATTCTGGTGCTGTTTTCAAACATAGAGATTGGCTAATAGCATCTGATCTCCGATCATCTTCTTTGGGTGGTATGTTGCGATTATTACATGCAAATAATGGGACTCAAGTTCAAGGCGCATCAATGAATAATGGAATGATCTCGATCAACACTGACAGCTGTTCTATCCCCTCTCTTCCGTTTACATGGTCAGGATACGGAATTCGAGACTGGGCGATTACCGACGATGAAAGAGCATTTGGTCTCTTGACAACTTATTATTCCTCAACATCTTCTCAATATCATCGAATAGTTGAATTTGATATTCGATATCTAACGGAGTGGAAATGTTTAGCGGTGCACGATCCTTCGTCCAATAACCATGGTGATTATTCCGGAATATCCTATGATCGTAGTAGAGATTTAATTTGGGTTAATCATAATCTTCTAAATCGGGTAGTTGCTTATCATGCCGATGATGGTGGATTTACTCGCAATGCTACTTTATACTACAGCTATTTCATGAGTACTGGAACTCCAAGAGGGATGGTTGTTAACGGTTCATATGTTTATTTCAGAACTTACTCATCATGGCAACAAGACCGTTTAGATGCATATGCCATCACAGGCAATATCGGTTCTACTTTAACTCAACAACAAGGTGCTAGAAGTATTCCAGCTAATGGTTATGGTTTGGTTTATGATGGTGAAAGGTTAGTGACACAAGACTACTATTCATGGTCTACTGCGTATTACAGAGAATATGGTTCTGGTTGGGCTTACGAAATATCTCCTATTCCTGGGACGTCAACTTGGGTAAGCCAATCACACGAGACCGAAGAAGAAATTTTAGCAGCAAATATGGAAGTAGATTGGAGCGCAAGTGCTGCAGGAGATAGAGTTGATTATTGGATATCTGCAGATAACGGTACACATTGGGAGCCTGTAACGAATAACGAAACAATTCGATTCACTCATACTGGGACTCAACTCAGATGGAAACTGGAACTAATTGGTTCGACCGCAGTTGCTTGGTGGTCTTCCATTGAATATTCCACTGGCTACGAAGCGATTGGTGATTGGACGAGTGACTTAGTTCAAACTGGTACCGAGATTGGAAGAGTCCGTGCAACATGGATTGCTGACGTACCGACCGATACTACATTGGAAGTTCATGTATCTGCAGATAATGGAACAAATTGGCAAGTCATCGAGAATAACGTCGAAGTTCAGTTTGATAATACCTCCTTTTCAGGGTCAGGTAATCGGCTAAAGTATAGACTATTGATGCAGACAAATGATTCGGCTGTCACTCCTGTGATAGAGAATCTTGTAATCAATTACGAAGAGGGTTGGCCAGCAAGTGTTCGATTAGATATTGGAAATGACGGGACAATGGAATTTACTCATACAGGAGTGTTAACAGATCCTCAGGTAGCGGAGAATCAACAAATGATTGACTCCTTAAATGAGCACACAATTCAGAATGGTGAAGGAAACACAGACATAATATTAGCCATTCATGCAGGTTCTGCTGGCCGAGTATTGATGAGTAATTTGGATATCACTTACAGGTATGGTTCACGCGTAATTGAAGCAACAATGGAAGGTGGCACAATAGTTCCTGATGGTGAACATCGTAACTTGATTGTTCGAGCAGCAGTAGGTGATATCGCATCATCATTACTCCGTTTGGACGTAGAGATATTATCTGGTCAAGGTTCGACACCCCGACTAACCTGGACTAGTGGGAATACTTGTTCCATTTCGAATGATCCATTGGGTATAGTGTCATTTGACTATTCAAACTGTAGTTCTCAAGAAATTAATGGAATCACTTCTATTCGAATGCCCATAATGCCTAGCTGGGAATGGGATGATGAAAATGATGTAGAGGTGCGAGTGGATTTAGAAGACGACCTTGGCCTTGCAGTAAACGATTACGAAACTGAAACACTAGATCTCCGAATTGAGAATGATATAGTGTTAGGGGGGCTTGAAGTGACCGATGAAGCTGGGCGGGTGTTACTTCCGTCAGATTGGATGAGGGGTGGATTAAATGCAACATTTACTGGAACTATTGCTTTTGAAGATACATCTAGATATCCACGACCTGGTAATTTTGGATTACAGGTAATTGGAAGAAATTTGACACTAGATGGGCTTCCTATGGAAGAACCTACGATATTTGTCAATCAATCTAATCCCTCATATGGTTTGTACTCCATGTCTTTCCAAACTCCTTTCCAATCCTCGCCAGGTGGTATGCTATTCGAGGTAGGAGTATTTAGTATGAAAAACGGTTCTACTTTTGTTAATCCTGGCCAGAACACAATTAAACTAGTGTTAGATGGAGTAAGTCCATTGGTTATCTCTTCAACTCCTAGCGAAGGAGATGAGGTACATGCTGGGAATCAACCTATTTCCATTACTATCCAAGATTCAGTTGATCCCCCCGAGGAAATAACAGTACATTATTGGATAGAAAATCAATCCGATTTGAATTACAATAAGGTCCCCGATAGATCTGAATATTCTTCAATGTTGTTCCGATCTCCTGAAATACAACCCGGCGGAATTAACGTTTTTAATGGAATATTGGATGATTCTTGGAATGTGCATAAAGAAAGAGTATCCATTTATGTCACAGGAGTAGACACCAGTGGAAATACCATCGCCTTGGGAGGCGATGCAATCTGTCCCGAACCCCCCTCTCCATGCAACAAGGATATTCGGGGTATTTCAGATTGGACTGAAGATTTGGTTACTTACGTAACTAGAGAAGAATTTGAACCGATGTTAATCTCAGAAAATAGCACAATTATAGGTCATGATGATGAAACCCCACTTCATCCTGGAATCCAATACTTAGCTAGGTTGAGAATCGAGGATGGGAATGGCTGGCAAGATATTAGATCGATACAATTAGCACTGGCTGGTGATCTAAATGACCCAGAACAATCCATTTATGGAAATGTTACCTTATCCCCAGACGGAATACCTTCGATTGAATTTGAATCCGGAGGAGACGGTCTCGCAGTATCTAATCTATATAGCACATATGGCCCCAACCCTCTTGCTACAGAAAGCGATTCACGGGAATTATTTGTCGATATTCGATTCCAACTTACCTGGTGGTTCCCCGAAGAGTTTGACACAGATGGTGAAATAACATTCATTCCTGTTATTGAGGTCACAGATTGGCCATGTAACGTAGGTGAAACCGTACCGTGCCACGATGATAGAGGAGGCTTAGGTTTTGATGAGTGGAGTTTGGATAACGATCTTCGTTTCGATCTCGGCGAGGGCCACCTTACCGCAACCGACTTGGCTACGGGTAGGAATGTGTTTGATGGTGATGACTCATCAGGACCTAGTTTGATTGCTGCCGGACAGGTTGTAAGAATTGAAGGAAAACTATTGTTCAGTGAAGATTTGGTGCCTGCACCTGGTGGATCTTGTGAAATAGTTCTTTCAGATTTGGATAATGTTTGGGTCGCTATTCCCCGAGAAGATGGACACTTTACTCTTGACATTCTTGTTCCAAATCTACAATCTGGATATCTTGACGCATCTATGAGTTTAGACACTCTCCCTGGCCTCGCACAAGATGAAACTGAAAGTTCTCCTCGTCTTCAATTATCAGTGGATGGAACACCTCCTGTAATTCGGGAAATAGCGCCAACTGGGGATGTTCGAATAGATCAAGCATCTCAAGTTCAAATTAACCTGCTAGCTTCAGATTCCAGTGGATTCAATGAAGATTTGACCAGTGTTCTTCACTACAGAATCCGTGCCGGTTCAAGTGAAATTTCGTTGGGAAGTGTACCTTTATCAGAATTAACTGAAAT
>MDTG01378920.1_pt1 | contig 19718 bp, 18 predicted proteins | sample 811421 | NCBI WGS metagenome assembly MDTG01 (sample SAMN05326645, study PRJNA326480) | marine metagenome | isolation source: seawater | place: Pacific Ocean: South East | collected 2011
ATTTGATCAAGTAAGTAATGCTATTAGGTTATCTTCTTTAGACATTCCTGGAGGTTCTGTTGAAACATCAACAGGTGAGATATTGATAAGATCAAAAGGTCAATCATATTCTAAGTTTGATTTTGAGAAAATACCAATTCTAGCTAGACCTGATGGAACAATTTTATTGCTTGGGGATATTGCTGAAGTCGTGGACGGTTTCTCAGATATTGATTTAGAACAGAAATTTAATAATGAAAAAGCTCTTCTTATAACTGTGTTTAGAGTTGGTAAACAAAATGCACTTGATATATCATCTTCAGTTACATCGTATATTTCTGATAAAAGAAAACAATTACCCAGTGGTATTTCCATAACACCTTGGAATGATGAGTCAAAACTTTTAAGGGGAAGAATAGATTTGATGCTCAAAAATGCATATTTTGGTTTATTGTTAGTTGTAATTGTTTTAGCACTTTTTTTAAAACCTAGATTAGCATTTTGGGTCTCACTAGGAATTCCAATATCTTTTATGGGGGGGTTTTGGCTTTTGCCTTTAGCTGGAGTATCTATAAATATGATTTCATTATTTGTATTTATTTTAGTTCTTGGTATAGTTGTGGATGATGCTATTATTGTAGGTGAAAATATTTTTATGTGGAGAGAAAGAGGATTAAATAGTGTTGAAGCGGCAAAAAAGGGAGCAAGTCAAGTTGCCATACCTGTTATTTTTGCAGTTTTAACAACAATGGCAACATTTTCTCCTATGTTGTCGGTTGCGGGAGAAATTGGAAAAATATGGAAAATTATACCATCGGTGACAATAGCAGTATTGATTTGGTCATTATTTGAATCATTGACAATTTTACCAGCTCATTTAGCTCATATTCAAGATAAACCAATTAAAAATAAATTATTGAATAGATTGGGAAAAAGATGGGAAATTTTTCAAAGTTATCTAATAAAAGGATTAGATGATTTTAAAAACAATATATATCTACCAGTTTTAAAAAAAGCTTTATCAAGAAGAATAACTACAATATCAGTTGCTATATCAATTTTTTTCTTAACTGTTGGTTATATAGGAGGAGGTTGGATAAAGTTCACTTTTTTCCCTGCATTAGAAGCTGACGTGGTCATTGGAATTTTAGAATACCCGGCAGGTACACCTGTTTCAATTACTTCAAAAGGGTTAAACGATTTAGAAAAATCAGCTCAAAAATTAAAGAAACAACTTGATGCTGAATTCCCTGGTGAAAAAATATTTTTAAATGATTTGGCAACTGTTGGAGATCAACCATTTAGATTAAGGACAAGTCAAGGACCTGGCTCATTAAATCTTTCCTTTTTTGCTTCTCATTTAGCTGAATATGTTTTGGAGTTATCTCCAGGTGAAAATCGAGTAATAAGTGCAGCAGAAGTTGGTAAAAGATGGAGAGAGCTAACTGGTCCAATTCAGGGTGTTAAAGATTTAAGTTTTAGTTCAACTTTTATATCTGCAGGAGACCCTATTAATTTTCAATTGACAGGAACTGATATTGTAGATTTACAAGAAGCAACAATGATAATCAAAGAAGAAATGGCATCATACAATGGAGTATTTGATATAAAAGATTCTTTCTCATCAGGAAAAGATGAAATGAAATTATCACTTCTTGATGAAGCTAAAAATTATGGATTAAATAATGTTTACCTTGCAAATCAGGTAAGACAAGCTTTTTATGGTGAAGAGGTACAAAATTTTCAAAGAGGACGAGATCAAGTTAAAGTTATGTTGAGATATCCAAAAAACGAAAGAACGTCTATTGGTAATCTTGAGAATATGGAAATTAGAACTCCTCAAGGTCAAGAAATTCCTCTTAAACAAGTTGCTCAAATGACAATGACCAAAGGTTTTTCATCAATTTCTAGAGTTGATAGGCAAAGATCGGTAAACATTACAGCTGATGTAGATCTATCAGTAACCTCTGGTAATGAAGTAATATCTAGCTTAGTTGCAAATGAATTCCCAGAAATTTTAAAAGATTATCCATCTGTAAGTTATTCTCTTGAAGGTGAACAAAGAGAACAAAGTGAAAACTTAGCATCAATTGGAAGAAATTTCATAATTGCTCTTTTTGTAGTTTATGCGCTTTTAGCAATACCTTTTAAATCATATTTTCAACCATTGGTTGTTATGACTGCTATTCCGTTTGGTTTGACTGGCGCATTGATAGGTCATATAATAATGGGTATAGACTTTTCGATGATTTCACTTATTGGTATTGTTGCACTTTCAGGAGTAGTTGTTAATGATAGTTTAGTTTTAGTAGATTTTATAAATAAATATAGAAAAGAAGGAGGAAATACCGCATTTAAGGCTGCAATGTTGGCTGGACCAAGAAGATTTAGACCAATAATATTAACCTCAATTACTACTCTTGTAGGTTTATTACCACTCTTATTAGAAAAAAGTATTCAAGCAAAATTTTTAATTCCTATGGCTGTATCATTAGCTTTTGGAGTATTGTTTGCAACATTAATTACATTAATTTTAGTTCCAACAAGTTATTTGGTTTTAGAGGATTTTTTAAATTTCTTTAAAAAAAGTAAAGCAGCCAAATAGTAAGATATGAAAAAGAAAATTATTAGAGGATTGTTTATAATGGTATTTTTTTTGACACCCTTCATTTTATTACGCTCTTTTTTATTTGGAGTGACATCTGATATAAATAAGTTAATTAGCCCTAAAAAATCTATTTATGATATTTCAGCAAAACTATTAAATGGAAAGACAGTAAAATTAGAACAATTCATCGGAAAAAAAATTCTATTAGTAAATGTTGCATCTAATTGTGGGTATACCTATCAATATGAACAACTTCAAAAACTGCATGAAAATTATGGAGACAAAGTTTACGTAGTAGCTTTTCCTTCAAACGATTTTGGTTTTCAAGAACCAGGTTCCGATAATGAAATAAAAGAATTCTGTGAAACAAATTATGGTGTAACATTTACAATGTTTTCAAAAATTAAAGTTATTGGAAAAAACAAACATCCAATTTACGAATGGCTTTCTAATCCTAAATTAAATGGATGGAATAAACAAGGACCAACATGGAATTTCTGTAAATATTTAATTGATAAAGAAGGAAAACTTGTAAGATTTTATAATTCAAATATTAAACCCATGTCAGATGAAATTATCAATGATATTAACAGTTGATTTTATGGAATCAATTTTATTTTTCCATTTTTTTTTAAGTTTTTTTATGACAGGTATAATATGTTTGATTCAATTAATTCATTATCCTTCATTTTCATTTATAGATAAAAATATGTATTCAACATTTCAAACTTTTCATATGAGCAGGATATCACTTCTTGTTGGTCCTGTAATGATTTTAGAATTTCTTAGTGGATTGTTTCTGTTATTTTTTTTTTATTCTGAATCAAATTTTTTTATAATTAATTTTATAATAAATATTTTAATATTAACAATGACTATAATTGTGTTTGGAACTATTCATAAAAAACTTATAAAAGGTTTTAAGCCTTTTTTATTTGAAAAATTAATATCAATGAATTGGATTAGAACTATTTTATGGTTGATGAAAAGTATATTTATTTTTTTATACAATTTTAAATTTATTTAATGAATTATTTAAGAATTCTTTGGATTTGTTTGAATATGGCGTTTGCATTTTTATTATTAGCTCCATTTGATATTATTTTGAGTATTATTTTTATTAAAAAAAGACCATGGTTTCTTGCTTGGGTTTGGTCTAAATGGGTTTTTTTTGTTTCAGGTATTAATTATAAAATTGAAGGTAAAGAAAACCTTAAATCTAATGAGCATTATGTTTTTATGAGTAATCATACTCATGAGGTTGATATTGGTTTATTGTTTATGGCACTTAAAAGAGATTTAAATTTTATAATTAAAAAAGAATTTAAAAATGTACCTTTTGCTGGTTGGTATGCTAATTTAAAAGGTCATTTATTCGTTGATAGGTCAAATCCAATGAAAGCGCAACAGACACTAAATGATGGAGTCGAAAGATTAAAAAAAAGACCAAGGTCAATTATTATTTTTCCCGAGGGTACATATTTTAAAGATAGAAAAATAAGAAAGTTTAGACCCGGTGGAGCTGTTTTGGCTCTTAAAACTGGCTTAAAAATAGTACCAATAGCAATTCACTCTAAAGCTGATTTAACAGGTCTATTTGTTAAAAATACATGGAAAAATCCACTTAATGTAATTATAGGTGAACCTTTCTCAGTTAAAAACTTAGAGTTTGCTGATAGATATAAAATTGCTGATAATACAAGGCAAAAAGTTTTACAGTTGATTAAATCTTGAAAAAATATAATTTAAATTTATTATGAATTATTATAAAATAGCGTTCTTAAGAATTTCACTAATATTTTTATTAATGAGTTCAATAATTTTTTCACAATCTAATACAAGGATTAGTGGATTTATAACTGACAAAGAGTCTGGTGAAGTATTAGTTGGAGCCAATGTTTTTTTGATGGAAACAGGTAAAGGTATGGCTACTGATAGAAATGGATATTATGTATTAGATAATATTGCTCCAGGTGATTATACTTTTATAATAAGTTATTTAGGATATGAAGAATATAAAGAAAAAATCAATTTCGTTGAAGATTTGATTATTAAAAAGGATATTGAATTACCAAGAATTGTGCTTCAGTCTGAGGAAGTTGTCGTTCAAGGAGAAAGAATTCAGAGAAAGATTAATATTCAACCGAGTAAGGTGAGTTTAAGTCCAAGGCAAATAAAGAATTATCCAGCATTAGCTGAGCCAGATATATTTAGAGCAATTCAAGCATTACCCGGTGTGCTAACTTCTTCTGAGTTTAGTACTGGATTAATAATAAGAGGTGGTAATACAGATCAGAATTTAATACTTCTTGATGGTATAACTGTTTATAATCCAAGTCATCTCGGGGGGTTATTTTCAAATTTTATATTAGATGCTGTGAAAGATGCGGAATTAATTAAAGGAGGATATAATGCAGAATATGGAGGAAGGTTATCAGCTGTTTTAAATGTAACAAGTAGAGAAGGCAATAGAAAAGAATTTCAAGGTACAGCAAATATATCCTTATTAGCAGCTCAAACCACATTGGAAGGACCATTTTATAAAGGTGCTTGGGTTTTATCAATGAGAAGAACCTATATTGACCAAGCTCTTAAACTAGCAAGTGATCTTAACCTAACCGATGCAAAAGTTCCTTATTACTTTTATGATCTTCAAGGACACATGTTTTCTGATGTTTCTCCAAAAGATAGGTTAAGTATTAGTTTTTATGGAGGTTTAGACGATTTTTATTTTGATGATTTAGGTTTCAATGCAGAATGGGGAAATAGAACTTATAGTTTAGCTTATAGAAGATTATTTAATGATTTATTGATTGGTAATTTTTTGATTGCTAATAGTAAATTTGAGACATTTTTTGGTCTAGGAGGTGAATCAGGTATTAGAGATAATAATTTAATTGATGATCAAACATTTGCAGCAAATTTTTCATATTTTCAATCACAGGATCTTACTTGGAAATTTGGAGTTCAAGGAAAAATTTTAGGTTTTGATTACACAAGTTCATTTTCGGATACTGTTTTATTTAGAATAGATCGTTCTCCATATGAATTAGCCGCGTATCTAAAAACTAAGGTTCCATTAGGGGATAGTTTTATCATTGAGCCTGGAATAAGACTTAATACATATTCAGATCAGAAAAATAATTTTTTTCCAGAGTTAAGAATTGGTTTAAAATATTTAATTAATGATGATAGATATATTAATTTTGCAGTTGGTAATTATCATCAATTTATACAAACTGCTCAAGATGATTTCAATCCCTCAATCATTGATTTTTGGATTGCTATAGATAATTCAGTTGACGCTGGAGCTTCACAACAAATTGTTTTAGGCTATGAGGAGTATATAGATTCTAGATATAAAATTCAAGTTGAAGGTTATTATAAAAATATTCAAAATACTTTAACCTTTGTTGATTCAAGATCATCAACTGATGAAATATTAGAAAATTCATCTGTCGGAGATAATTTTTTAATGTCAGATGGCTACGCATATGGTTTAGAGCTTTTTACTCAAAAATTAACCGGAAAATTTACTGGTTGGATTTCTTACACTTACTCCATCTCAAGAAAATCAATTGAAGAATCTTATTTTTTTAATAATTGGGATAGAAGACACGCATTTAGTCTAATTGGTAATTATTCGTTGAGTAAAAAATGGGAAATGAATTGGAATTGGGCTTATCAATCTGGACAAGCATATACACCTATTTTAGGGTATTTTTTAGAGGATTTAGATTACGGTATATCAGATCCTGCTAATATGAAATTTAGAACAATTCCAGGAATAAGAAATTCGGGTAGGTATCCAGCATTTCATCGATTAGATTTTTCACTTGTTAGGAGCATTCGAACAAAAAGATTTGAAAAAATGGATTTCTATATTCAAATCATTAATGCTTATAATAGAAAAAATATTTTTAGATATGTATATGGATCAGGTAATGTTTATAATGGTATTGATGATGATGGGGATTGGGATAAAAATAAACATGATAGTAATGATAATAATCAGCCAGATCGAGGAGAAACAAATGTTGATGAACCTGATGAGGCTCGAATCTCAAGATCCGATATTTCTATATTTCCATTAATTCCAACCTTTGGATTGACTATAGATTTTTGATGAAAAAAATATTAATAACCACACTCTTTTTTTTAACAATTAGCTGCATAGATGAAAAACCAGCAGAATATGAGGAAAAATTAACAGTATTTTCAAGTATTACTGGAGGATTATCAATGGGAGTAGGTGGAGATACTTGTGTTGTATCCCTTTCTAATGAAATTACAAATGATTTAGATCCGAAGTCTTTATTTATTAGTGATGCTATGGTAATAATTTCAGAAAATGGTTCAGAAAAGATAGACACATTATTTGCTGTTGAAAATAGACCAGGCAGATATCTAACTAAAGAAGATGTTATTTTTGAAAATGGTAAAACATATGAACTTAATGTATCTTGGAATGACTTTTCTGTTAGCTCTGAAACAACTATTCCAGATCCAATTAAAATTTCAAGTCCGAATGATGAATATTATGTTTGTGATGGAGAACAATTAAAAGTTGATAGTATTCAAATAAATAACTTTGATATGAATTTATTACCTGTTACATCTTTTGATGAATTAATACCTTTTATAGATCAAAATAAAATCTCAACAGCTTATTATAAAGACGATGGTTGTTACATTGGTAGTTTTGCTTCTTTTCCTCTTTTTTTAATTGATTTTGAGGCTAAGAATAGTAAAACAATTCAAATTTATTCACAAGCATTAGAAAGATGGACTAGAGGACTTGAACCAGATTTTGATGATGATAATTCCATAGGATTCTGGGATTATAATAAAAATGGAATCAAAGATTCCTCTTTCACAAATCTAATTTATGACACCTCTTTTGTCTATTTAATTTGGAAAGGTGACTATTTAAGGTTTGAAAATGGTGAGCCATTTAGAATTAATCCAGGAATGTGGCAAGTTTCTCTAACTCCAACACCTATGAGTTGGCTTTACTTTGATTATTATGGTATGCATTTAATTACAATTTCAGCAACTGATGATAATTATTATAATTATTATGCTGGGGACCCAGCTGCTAACAATCAATACCTCCTTCCAGATTCAAATATAAATAATGGTCATGGTTTATTTTTCTCTAAAGCCTCAAAATCCTTTTTAGTAAATATTGCACCATATAATAGATAATTTTAATTCTTTCTTTTGAATTAAATTATATAATTATGAATTTCTATTTTGCACTCTTTTTGTCCTTTTTTATTTGGATTTTTTCAATTTATATAAATCATTTTTTTAAAATTCCAACTTTTAATATATCAGATGTTTTTTGGTGGATTTTATTTTCCTATTTTATTATTGATTTTTTGCTAACAATAATATGGAGTTTAATTCATTTGCCGCCTAATAAACAGGAAAAGAAATTAATTGTGTCAGGACCTTATTACTGGACAAGACATCCGGTGTATAGTACTATTATTTGGAGTGGAACTGGAATTATGACTTTAATTAACAATTCATGGTTAGTTATGTTTTCGGTTGTTCCTGTAAGTTTAATGTGGAGTTGGATTGTAATGAAAGAAGAAATTAGACTTTATGAAATTTTTGGTGAAAAATATAAAAAATATTCCACTGAAACCGGTATTTTTTTTCCTAAGTTTGATAAATGAATAAATTTTCTGAAAAATATAAAATATTTAATGCGATTATTTTAATGTCAATTACTTTTGCATTTGCACCTATTGCAGCAAAAGATATTGTAATGACAGTATCTCCGTTTACAGTAGCTTTTTATAGATTCATTTTAACTTCTATTACACTTTATATAATATTAAAAATTTCAGGTAGAACAATTGAAATAGAAAAAATTGATTATTGGAGATTTATAACATTAGCATTATTAGCCGTACCAATTAATCAAATTACATTTCTTATAGGGATGCAGTATACCCCAGCATCGCACCCAGCAATGCTATATGCCACTACTCCTGCATGGGTTCTAATACTAACAGTTTATCTTGGAGTTGAAAAAGCTAGATGGTGGAAATGGGTAGGTATTTTTTTAGCTATAGTTGGAGTTTTTATTTTATTTTATGGAGAGGTTTTGTCTTTTAGACAAGATACATTATTTGGAGATATACTTATTTTAGTTGCGGTCTTTTCTTGGTCATTATATACTGCTTTAGGTAAACCCATAGTTGAAAGATATGGTTCATTGGAGTCAACATTTATTATTATGACATTTGGTATGTTTATGTATTTTCCAGTTGGTTTTATATCTGCTATTGTAAATGATTATTCTGTATTTACGATTAATAATTTTATCGCATTACTAACTCTAGGAATATTTGTTTCTGGAATAGGATCATATCTATGGTATTGGTTATTAGAAAGGATTCGTCCATCTCAAGTTGCAATTATGTCATGTGCTCAACCGCCATTAGTAGCATTTATTGAATGGATGGTATATGGATTAGCTCCAACAACCAATGTAATAATCGGAAGTATTATTATAGTTTCTAGTGTGTTTATAATGATTGGTTATGGAGGTCAAAAAAGGTCAATTTCATCTGGTAAATAATCACTTTGATTCTAAAATTATATAAATTGGAAAGTGATCACTATACCCACCTAAATAGTTATTTCCTCCATAAGCTCTAAAAGGATATCCTTTGTATTTTCCCTTTTGTTGAAATAAATATGGTTCATTAAAAATTCCAACATTTCCTAATACCAAATTTTTACTTTTTCTAGATTTAATTAAAGATTTTGAAATAAGTATTTGATCAAATAAATTCCAATTACCTTTATAAAGACTAGTTCCAATACCTTTTTTGTGTATATCAATGTACAAATTTAAAATCGAGTTTGATCTAGAAGCAGTTGAAATTCGAGCCACACTTTTATCAGATGGATCATCATTAAAATCTCCCATTATAATTATATGATGATTAGGGTTTATATATAAAATAGAATCGATTATTGTATTAACAGTTAAGGCTGATTTCTTTCTAAACTTTTCACTTTTTGATTTACCACCATATCTTGAAGGCCAATGATTAACAATTAAATGTGTCATTTCTCCCTGAATTTCTCCACTAACTAATAATATATCTCGTGTATTTATTTGTTTTTCATCATCATCAATTAGTTTAACTTGAAATTTTTTAGACTCCTGAAAATCAAACTTATTTGATTTATATAATAATGCTACATCAATGCCTCTATTATCTGGAGAATCATAGTGAACAACCAAATAATTATTATTTATTATATTTGGATGTTTTATCAAGTCTTCAAGAACATTTCTATTTTCAATTTCTGCAAGACCAATAATATCTGGACCATTTGAAGAGAAATCATTTCCAATTTTACTTATTACAAAAGAAATATTTTTTATTCTATCTTTATAAATATTTAGTGTATATTTTTTTCTACCATTAGGAGTGAATTCCGAATCATTTGTTTTATCAGAATCATAGGTGTCAAATAAATTTTCAACATTATAAAACGATATAATGATTTTTTCTGAAACGCTTCCATTTATAATAAAAAAGGGGGTAAGTAGTAGTATTATTAATCTAATTTTCAAAATAATAAACAATAAATTTCGGATAAATTTATTTCAATTTTTCAATCAATAGTTTTAAAGCAATAAAATAACCATGTTTTCCTTTTCCTGAAATTTGATGTATACATACGTCTTTAATAACTGAATTTTTTCTAAATGGTTCTCTTTCATCTATATTTGAAAGATGTACTTCGATTGTGGGTATATTGATGGAAGAAATCGCATCTCTTATACTAATAGAATAATGTGTTAAAGCACCTGGATTTATAATAATTGCATTCTTTTTTCCAATACAATAATGAAGTTTATCTATAATTTTGCCTTCATGATTAGATTGAAACCATTCCAAATCAATTTTTTGTAATTCAGGCTTTGAATCAATCCATACTTTAATATCATCAAGAGTGTCATTACCATAAATTTCTGGTTCTCTACTACCAAGCAAATTTAGATTAGGTCCATTTATAATTAATATTTTCATTATAATAATTTAAATGATTCAACAATTTTATTATGGTTTATCTTATCTGTGGTAATCGCATTTCCTAATTTATTTAAAACTATAAAGTTTAATTTATCTTTTTCATTTTTTTTATCTTTCAATATATAAGGTAATAAGTCATCTTTAGATATTTTAGGTATCTTTGGAAGTGGCAATTTTTTAATTATTCTTACTAGTTTTTCATATTCATCTAAATTTAGAAAATCATTTTGATTTGATATCCATCCCGCGCACAACATTCCATATGATATAGCTTCTCCATGTCTAATTTGATTGTAACCTATATGTGCTTCAAGTGCATGACCAATTGTATGTCCGAAATTTAATATTCTTCTTAAACCATTTTCCATTTCATCTTTTGATACGATTTTTGCTTTAATTTTACATGACTCAGAAATAGCTTCAGTAAATGGAAAATTATTTATATCGTCTAACCAATCATTGATTTTTTCAAAAAATTCTATGTTATTTATACAACCATATTTTACTATTTCTCCCAGTCCAGAGTATACTTCTTCAATAGGTAAAGACTTTAATAAGCAGGGATCAATAAATACAGCCCTTGGTTGGTGGTAAGATCCAATTAAATTTTTACCTTGTTTTGTATTAATTCCAGTTTTACCACCAATTGAAGAATCAACCATGCTTAATAAAGTTGTTGGAATTTGATAATATTTAATACCTCGCATAAATGTTGAAGCAACAAAACCTGCTAAATCACCAACAACACCTCCCCCAAGAGCTAATACAACTGAAGAACGGTCACATTTGAAATCAAATAATTGTTTTATTACTTTTTGGTATTCATTTAAACTCTTTGCATTTTCCGAATTAGATATTGTTATAATTTCACATTTTAAATCATTGTTATTAAAATCATCTAATAATTTTTTACCATAATTTTTTAGAATAATGTCTTGAGAAATTATGATAAAATTTTTAGGAGAAACTTCTTTTTTTAAAATAGTAGGAATTAAACCTATAAGTTCATTTTCAATGAAAATATTATAACTTTTTTCGCCAAGTTTAACTGGTATATCAATCATTGATTAATCTCTTGAATAATTTTATTACAAATATCATCAGGACTTAAATAATCTGTTAATACGGTAATATTGGCTATATTTTTATAATATTTCATTCTTTTATTTTTTATTTCATTTAAAACATTTTTTAAGTTTTTTTTATTTAAAAGTGGTCTTATAGATGTGTTTCCAACTCTTTTAATTATAGTATTTATTGAACATTTTAAATGAATACTAACTCCATTCTCTTTTAAAAAATTTCTATTTTCTTTATTTAATATAATTCCACCTCCACAAGATACAATTTCATCACTAGATTCAATTAAAATTTTTGATTCTATATTTCTAAAATATTTTTCTCCTTTAATTTTAAAAATTTCATTTATAGTTTTTTTTTCTCTTTTTTCAATTTTTTGATCAATATCAATAAAACTTTTGTTGAGTTTTTTAGATAATGATTTTCCAACTGTGCTTTTTCCAGTTCCCATCATTCCAATTAAAAAAATTCGTTTCAATATTTGCTTGTTGCTTTTAAGTGAGCTTTAAGTTGTTCCATTGAATCCCCTCCAAATTTTTCAAGTAATGCATCGACTAAAACATAACATAGCATACTTTCAGCAATTACTGAAGCTGCTGGAACCGCACATGAATCCGTACGTTCTTTATGAGCATCTTTAGATTCCTTGGTGTTCATATCAACCGACCTTAGAGGTTTTATCAGTGTAGCAATAGGTTTCATAGCCATTTTTAAAACAATTGGTTGTGCATTAGTCATGCCACCTTCAAGACCTCCTGCATTATTTGAATATCTAATATATTTGTTTTTTTTCCAACCTATTTCATCATGGACTTCACTTCCCCATTTTTCTGATTCATTCATTCCACCACCAATATCAATACCTTTAAAAGCATTAACACTCATCATCATAGATGTGATTTTTGCTTGTAATTTTCTGTCCCATTGCATTGGAGAACCTAAACCATATGGTAATCCTGTAGCTACAACCTCAAAAATTCCACCAACAGAATCCCCAGCACTTTTAGCATCATCTATGATTTTTATCATTTTTTCTTCAGCTTTTTTATCTAGGCATCTAACAGGTGATGCATCTGCTCTTTTATTTAATTCAACTGGAGATATTGAGGAATCATATGAAATTGTATTTTTTACATGATGAATTTGGGTTACATGGCTTCCAACATAAATTCCTACGTCTTCTAAAAGTTTTCTACATACAGTACCTAAAGCAACTCTCATAGTGGTTTCTCTAGCACTAGAGCGTTCTAAAACATTTCTTATATCATCAAAATCATACTTTTGAATTCCTGCAAGATCAGCATGACCTGGTCTTGGAAGTGTTACTTTTCTAATTTCTTTATCAATTGGGGATACTGACATTTTTTTTGTCCAATTTACCCAATCATTATTTTTAACTAAAATTCCAATTGGAGCACCTAGTGTTTTACCATGTCGTACACCACACCATAATTCTCCTTTATCTTTCTCTATTTTCATTCTACCACCTCTTCCATGGCCCATTTGCCTTCTGGCAAGTTGCATATTTATATATTCTTCAGAAATTTCAAGATTTGAAGGCATTCCATCCAGAATACCTAATAATCCTTGACCATGTGATTCTCCGGCAGTGAGAAATTTTAATCTTACTAACATAATTTTTTCCTTAATTTTTTTCTTATTGCTTCTAAATCAAGTTTATCAAAAATTTTTTTGTTAAACCATTTTTCTACTGATACAATTCCTTGAGCTATAAACATATCAAGACCTCCTACGGTTTTAAGACCAATTTTTTTACCTTCAAACAACCATTTAGTTTCTAAGGGATTATAAATTGTATCAATTAATATTGTTTCTTTATCTAATTTATTAATTTTTATTGGTAAATCTTCTACTTTAGGATACATTCCTAAAGGTGTACAATTTATTATTATGTCAGCAATAGTAAATCTACAATTATTAGGATAAAGACCATTGATCCAATTTTGTAACGATTTGACTTTTATATTATTTCTACCTTGAATTTTTATACCTTTAACATTTGAATTTAATAAAGAAAATGAAACTGCTCTCGCAGCTCCCCCTGATCCTAATATCAAACAATTTTTATTTTTTAAATTAATATTGTTGACTTTCATGCTATATAAAAAACCAATCCAATCAGTATTAAATCCACTTTCTTTATTTAAACAATTTACTGCGCCGATAATTTTTGCAGAATCATCAATATTCTTTATAATTTTTAAAGCATTCTCTTTGTGAGGGATTGTAATATTAATTCCATCATAGTCATTATTATTTATAAAAAAATCTAACTCATTTGAATTGATTCTCTCTAAAAAATATTTTGCTTTGATATTTAATTGGTTGTATATCTCCAAATGTAATATGGGGCTTAAACTATGTTTGATTGGATTTCCAATGACTGCAAATTTTTTCATTGAGTTATCTTTTTTAAAGTTTCAAAAAATTCAGGATAAGATATATCTACACAATCAATTGAATCAAGTTGATTTGCTCCATCTGCAACTAGACTAGCTATTTCAAAAGCCATTGCTATTCTATGATCATGATAAGTTTTAATCAAAGCTCCTTTTAGTTTTTTAGGACCGTTTATTATCATACCATCTTCAAGTTCAGTTATATCAGCACCCATTTTTTTTAAATTGAAAACAATTGAAGAAATTCGATCTGATTCTTTATATCTTAGTTCTTTTGCACCAGTAATTTTTGTTTGCCCTTTTGCTTGTGATGCTACTATAGCAATAATTGGAATTTCATCAATGATGCTTGGAATTTGATTTTTATTTATTTTGATACCATTTAATCTTTTATTTTTAATCGTAATATCAATAATTTCTTCTCCAAGAATATTTCTTTTATTTGTTTTCAATACGGTTGCACCCATTTGTTTCAAAATGGAAAAAATTCCTAATCTAGTATTATTACCTGAAATATTTTTTAAAACTAAATTTGAATTTTCAACCATAGATGCAGCACCAGCAAAAAAAGCAGCACTTGATGGATCACCAGGAACATTAAAATCAAATGGTTTTAATTTTTTGGTAATCTTAGATATAGTTGTTTTTAATTTTTCTGACTTAATTGGAACTCCTATAGCTTTTAACATAATTTCAGTATGATTTCTTGATAAAACAGGTTCAATGAATGAAGTCGGTTTATTTGAACCAAGTGCTGCTAATAATACGGCTGATTTTACTTGAGCACTAGCTATTTGGGATTTATAATTTATTCCATTGAGTTTAGAAGATTTAATTTTTAATGGAAGGGTAAAGTTTTTACTAGAACAATTTAATCCCATCAATTTTAATGGTTCTATTATTCTCTTCATTGGACGATTTGATAATGATTCATCCCCAATAAATGTTGCATTAATATTTTGTCCAGATAACAATCCAGACAGTAGTCTTGCAGTAGTACCTGAATTACCACAATCAAGTTCTTTTTTAGGGTTTTTAAATTTTCCACCTTCAACTATATAACTTGACTTTTCATTATAAATTTTAATTCCACACTTTATTAAACAATTTTTTGTTGATTGAACATCTTTTCCCGTTGATAGATTAAAAATTCTTGATTTACCATTACATAAAGCAGCAAACATAAGTGATCTATGTGAAATAGATTTGTCACCTGGAAAAAAAATTTCACCTATTAAATTCATTATTTATTGATTAATTCATCAGCGATTAAAAAGGCTAATTCAATCGCTTGATTAGCATTTAGTCTAGGATCACAATGTGTTCTGTATCTATCAGATAAATCATTTTCTTTAACATCGTGCAATCCTCCAGTACATTCTGTTACATCTTGACCTGTCATTTCCAAATGAATTGCTCCTGCATGAGTACCCTCTGATTTGTGAATTTTAATATTTTCTTTCACTTCAAATAATATATTTTCAAAAGGACGTGTTTTAATTCCATTATTACTTTTAATTGTATTTCCATGCATTGGATCACATGACCATAGTACTGTCCTACCTTCTGATTGTACTCTTCGTATTAATTTGGGTAAAAATTTGTTTATTTCATTATGCCCAAATCTAGTTATTAATGTTATTCTTCCTGATTCATCACTTGGATTTAATAAATCGAGTAGTTGAATTAGTTCATCTGGATTTAAAGATGGACCGCATTTTATACCTATTGGATTTTTAATACCTCTACAAAATTCAACATGTGCACTTCCCTTAAATCTGGTTCTGTCTCCTATCCATAAAAAATGTGCTGATGTATCATAAATTTCTCCAGATGTTGAATCAATTCTAGTCATTGCTTCTTCATAAGGAAGGAGTAGGGCTTCATGGCTAGTAAAATGCTCTACTTGATTCAATTCGGGCGTATTTGATGGACTAACACCTAAGGCTTCCATAAAATCTAAACTTTCTTGGATTTTATTTGCTAAGTGTCTGTACCTTTTTCCAACAGGACCACTTTTTACAAAACCCATATTCCAAGATTGTAAATGTCTTAAGTTTGCAAAACCACCATCAGCAAAAGCTCTTAATAAATTAAGTGTTGATGCCGATTGTGAATAAGCTTTTATCATTCTTTCTGGATCTGGAATCCTTGAACTTTCATTAAAATTAATTCCATTTATTATATCACCTTTATAACTAGGTAATTTAATATTTTTCCTTTCTTCAATTTCATTTGAACGAGGTTTTGCAAATTGTCCAGCAATTCTTCCTATTTTAATAACTGGTAAATTTGTACCTGCTGTTAGTATTATGGCCATTTGAAGGAGAACTCTGAATGAATCTCTTATGTTGTCAGCACCAAACTCAATAAAACTTTCAGCACAATCTCCGCCTTGAAGTAAAAAAGCATTTCCTTCAGAAGCATTGGAAAGTCTTTGTTTTAGTTTGCGAACCTCTCCAGCAAATACTAATGGGGGAAATCCTTTTAGTATTTTTTCTGATTCACTAAGTTTCTTTAGATCAGGATATTCCGGTATATGTTTAGCATTAAATTTTCTCCAACTATTTATTTTCCAATCTTTCATTTCAATTTTTTTTTAATTCCTTTTCTATATTATTTGTTGCTTGCATTAATTTATTTATCATTTCTTTTGTATGAGGATTAAAATGTTGTAGATCTTCAAATAATTCCCATGAATCATTACATGTTTGATCAACAAGATCTAATAAATCTCGAAAACCTTGTGTGTCGAGTAATGTTTTATTTATTCCAAATTCTTTGAGAGTTCTTCCCAAAAAATGCGTTATTCCTTGTGATTTAGCAGCAAGATTATCATGTTGATCCGGTGACATTTCTAATATTTGAATTTTTTGATCATTGAAATATTGTTTCCAAAAATTGAAAATTTTATTGCTACATTTTACATTATTTAACATCATTTTTAATTTAGAATTTGATTCAAAAGAATCAGGACCAAACATTGGATGTGAACCAATTATGTTAACATTATTAGGTAAATATTTTTTCATAATATTTGTTGGATAAACTTTAACAGAGCAAACATCAATAATAGTTTGACCATTAGATAAATTATGAGAAATCTCTTTAATTGTGGTTTCAAAATTTCTTATTGGCACTGCAATAAATAGAGTTTTTTCATCTAAAATAGTTTTTTTATCAACAAATTGAGTATCTGGTAAATACACATTTGAGTTATTATCAAATACTTTTACTTGAAAGCCTTTATTTAATAAGCTTGCTAATACTTTTCCAAATCTTCCAAATCCAATTATTCCAACACTATTCATTTTAAATCCGTTTTTTTAATGCTTATAAATAAGGTTAGATTATTTTTTAAATCATGAATACTTTCTTTTAAAATTTCTAAACCGTATTTATAAGCACAATGTTCGCTTGCAATCACTGCTGCAGTATTTGGAATTTCATCTTCAGCCAATCTTCTTGCAGCCTCAGCTGTATCATCTTCTTGAATTAGTGGCTTAGACCAAAAATTTTCTACTAAATATTCTTTACATTGTCTTAATGCTTGCCTATGAGAATGAATTTCAGTTATATCCTCAATTTTAACCCCTTTTTTCCCTAATAAATTTTGTTTTATTGGTATGTGAAACATCTCAACAATTTTACATGTATATTTGCAAAGAGCTTCAACACTTTCAAGAACCACTCCACCTTGAGCATTTTCCATCGCAAAAATTCCATAATCAATTTTCCCATTTTCAACAGCATTTAAAACTCCATCAGATGAAATTAAATATTCTATCGAGTATTTTTTGATTTTTTGATTTTCAACAAATTTCTTTGCTGCTTGTTCTGAAAAGCTTCCTTCAGCTCCTTGAATTCCAATTTGAATCATAACTTTCCTTTTAGTTCTTTGACATATTGTTTAATAGTTAATTCTGGATTACTACTGTTTTTAATTTTATTTATACATGCTGATCCTACAACTGCTCCATCTGAAAATTTATTAAACCAAACAACATCCTTTCTTGAACTAATACCAAACCCAACAACAAAAGGACAAACACTATTATTTTTAACTTTATTTAAGTAGTTAGAAATTTCTCTTTTTGATGATAATTTTCCTCCAGTAATTCCCAAAATAGTTACAGCATATATCAAGTGATTTGCAGTTTTTGAAATGGTTTTTATTCTGTCATCTGTTGTATTTGGAGCAACTAGCAATATGGGTGATAAATTTAGAATTAAAGCATTTTGACAAAAATTTTTAGATTCTTCTAATGGCAAATCAGGTAATATAATTCCATCTACACCATGTTTGACACAATCTTTTAAAAATTTTTTCTCACCATATTGTAATATTGGATTGAAATAACTAAAAAGAGCAATTGGGACATTTGTTTTTTTTCTGATAGTATAAATTTGAGAAAAAATAAAATCTAAATCTATGTTATTTTTTAAAGCAATTTCACTGGAATATTGAATAATTGGTCCATCTGCTTGTGGATCTGAGAAAGGAACTCCAATTTCAATCATATCAGCGCCAGCTTTTGCCATTTCTAAAACCAAATTAACGGTACTATTTTTATTTGGATAACCTGCTGTTACAAAAGGAATAACCTTTTCTTTAGGATTCGAAAAAAGTTTTTGAATCCTATTCATTTATTTTTTCCATTTCATCAAAAACTATCCCAAGATCTTTATCTCCTCTTCCTGAAAGGCAAATAATAACTTTTTCATTTTTATTAATTTTAGAATCTTTTTGTTTCAAATATGCTAAAGCATGTGATGTTTCTAAGGCTGGAATAATTCCTTCTTTTTCACTTAACCATTTAAAAGCATCTAATGCTTCCTGGTCATTAACTGCAACATATTTAATTCTTCCTATATCTTTGAGATAGCTATGTTCAGGTCCTACGCCTGGATAATCTAGTCCAGCTGAAATTGAATGAGGTAGGGTTATTTGACCATTAATATCTTGAATCAAATAGCTTGCGGAACCATGCAAAACTCCAAAATTTCCTTTTGATAAAGTGGCAGCATGTTGATCTGAGTCAAGTCCAAGTCCAGCAGCTTCAACACCTATTATTTTAACATCTTCGTCATCAAGGAATGGATAAAACATACCAATTGCATTGGAACCTCCACCAACACATGCAACTAATCTATCAGGTAGTTTTTGATTGGTCATATCTAAAAATTGCTTCTTTGTTTCATTTCCAATAACGGATTGAAAATCTCTAACAATCATAGGATATGGGTGTGGTCCTACAGCAGAGCCTAACAAATAATAAGTAGATTCAACATTTGTAACCCAATCACGAATTGCTTCATTTGTAGCATCTTTAAGTGTTTTGCTTCCAGTGGTAGCAGCTTTTATTTTAGCTCCAAGAAGTTCCATCCGAAATACATTGAATTCTTGTCTTTTGATATCTGTTTCTCCCATATAAATGACACATTCCATTCCAAAATGTGCACAAACTGTTGCAGTTGCTACACCATGTTGCCCTGCTCCAGTTTCAGCAATTATTCTTTTCTTTCCCATTTGTTTTGCTAATATTATTTGACCTAACG
>MDTG01372067.1_pt1 | contig 19716 bp, 18 predicted proteins | sample 811421 | NCBI WGS metagenome assembly MDTG01 (sample SAMN05326645, study PRJNA326480) | marine metagenome | isolation source: seawater | place: Pacific Ocean: South East | collected 2011
TCATCGCCGAGCATTCAAGGTGCCATCCCGGACGCCCCTCCCCCCACGGACTCTTCCAGTAGTTTTCCCCGTCCTCCTCGCGCCTGCCCTTCCAGAGGACAAAGTCGGATACACTCTCCTTCTCATACTCGTCCGAATTAGCCCTCTGATTCTGCACTCTCCCCAGCTCAAGGTCCTGCTGGTCGAGCCGGGCAAGTTTCCCATAATCCTTGAAGGAGGAAATCTTGAAGTAGACTGAACCATCGTCCGAAGGATAAGCATGTCCCTTCTCAATGAGAGCTTCCGCCATCCTGATCTGCTCCGGGATATGTCCGACGGCTGTTGGCTCCACGTGGGGCTGCAGGCAATTGAGCTTCGCACAGTCCTCATGGAAACGAGCCGTCCAGTGCCTGGTAAAATCCTGAAGAGATCGTCCTGCGGCCTGGGAATCACGGATCGTCTTGTCGTCCACATCCGTAAGATTACGAACGTGCTTGGTTTTCATTCCCCCGATCTCAAGCACCCGACGCAGAACATCCTGAAGCACGAAGGTGCGGAAGTTCCCTACGTGCGTCGGTCCATATACGGTGGGTCCACAGCAGTAATACCCGAGCGTTTTGCCATCGACTGGCTCTAACTCCCGCGTTTCACGCGTCATGGTGTCGAACAACCGCACGCCGTGCTCTAACGGTGGGATGCACGCTTCGCAAGCCTTGGCTTTTTAGGCCCTCCCGGGAGAGGACTGCCTCGATCGATGCCGCGGTGCCTGAGCTGCCGCTGGCAGGAGGGCGGTTACTTCCTCCCGCCACGGGTAATAAAGCAATACCTTGCATTGGCATCCCGGCTCCTCCTGGTGCAGATTCAGGTGTGCCTCCGAAGAAGAAGAAAGCGATGTTCACCCCGGGCCAGAAAATCGCCCTTCTCATTGGCTTCGGTCTCATACTCGCAGCCGCCGGTTTCATCGGCCTGATCTGGCTGGGCATGTTGCTGCCGGGCTTCGCAGGGGAGGTCTTCCAGAAAATGGCCGGGCTGATGTGGACCCCCGTCATCCTTGATGCCTCGCTCTTCCTCATTGGCCTGATTCTCGTTCTTTGGCTCAATATCCACATTCGCGCACGCGATGGTGATGAGTATGTCTACCTTGAGCAGGTTGAGGCTCCCACCTCTGACCTTCCTGAAGGTGCTCGTGCCGTCATTTTCAACGAGGCCCCCGCACCGCGGGGAATCGAGCCAAGTCTGGCCGCAATCGAAGGGGCTCTCGAGTTGGATGACCTCTCTGAGGCTACTACCCTCCTATACGAATTACCCGTTGAGCGGCTGGAGGATCCCGAGGTGCTCGCCCTGCGAATTGAGTTGTCCCGCCGCCGGGGTCACGACAAGAAAGCAGCAGAGCTCCGTGAGCAGCTAAGGCTCAAGTCCCCTCAGCATCCCCTGGCTGGCGGCGAGGGTTCAGAGATTCCCGGTCGTTAAGTTTCTCACCACAGCGGCGGCAGTATCTGGCATCAAGGAGATGGCCGTGGACGCCGCAGGACGGACATGCGTCCGTCGTCTCATCCTGCCGATTGAGGGCGGCATTGAACGTTTCCCCGATTACAATTCCGGTAGGAACCGCGATTATACAGTAACCAATCAAGACACAGAAGGCCGCGAGGAATTTTCCAGCCACCGTAACCGGCGCAATGTCTCCGTAGCCGAGGGTCGTGATTGTAACCACGGCCCAGTAGACGCTGACCGGAATATTCTCAAATCCACTCTCCGGTCGTCCAGATTCAAGGATGTAAGCTACTGTCCCCATGATGATGGCAAGAACGACCATGGCAAAAAAGAAAACCGTGATCTTGGCCCGGCTGGCCATCAAGCCACGCAGAATGATATTCGCGCCCCGGACGTGCTCGAGCATCTTCAGGACTCTGAACATGCGTAGCAGACGCAGGATTCTGATCACCAGCAACGACTGGCTGCCTGCCAGGAACAGCGCCAGGAAGGTCGGAATCCATGAGAGCAGATCAATGATTCCGAAAAAGCTGAAAATGTAGCGGGCCGGCCGCCGCACGAGCCAGATCCGCAGGAAATACTCCCCCATGAACAGGATCGTAAAAATCCACTCCGCGATCTTAAGAGGGGCACCCCACCTGGCCTCCACCCCTCCTATGCTTTCCAGCATGACTGCAACCACGCTGAGCCCGATGGCCAGCAGCAGAACAACATCAAAGACCTTCCCCGCTCTGGTCTCGGCCTCGAAGATAATCTTCCAGAGCTGCTCACGCGTCCGGTGATGCGCACGTAAGGAGGGTTTAGGCTCTTCAGCCATCGAGAATATCCTAGCAGCTCTCCGTGGAACAGGAAACACGCATTACGGACAGCTCCTTCCGGGCTTTCCGGGCTTTCGGACCGAGAGGAAGCGTCCGGAACAAACTTTATTGCATGTTTCAGTCGTCGCGGCCGAGGAGCCTTCGGGTATCTTCCACGGAGCGATTGTAGTCGTCCCGGCTCATGATTGGCGGCTTGGGGAACACCCGGCGGCGGAAATCGGTGTATCCGTCACTCGGCTTGTCCAGCGGTGCGCCCTGCTGTTCGCGGGCACCATTCGCCCTGAAGCGACTTACCGCCTGTTGTCTGCTTTGCAACCTCGATTGCCTCTCCAGATGAGACGCACTGGTTCCCTCAAACTGGGAGGACTGTTGAAAGCGGGTCCCGTCCATGTTCCCGCGATAGCTCCCACCCGTAATCTCTTTACGCCCATTCCAGCTCGACGCGTTATACCGTTCAGCCTGATAAGCAGACTTTCCGATTCCTCCGCCGAAGGATAGATTCTTCTTCCCTTCGAACTGACTGCGGACCGCCCCGACGAATTCACCCTTCTTGTTTTTCTTCAGTTTACGGGAATCGAAGGCGAAGCGCTCTTCTAGAGCGGCAGAACCTTCACCCTCTCCCAGGGCGATGATCTGCTGGCCTCGCTTCCGGGCCTTGACCGTCGCAGTCGTGTTGTCGGCATTCACCCCGGTCGTGCCTGAGCAGGACGTATTCACGGAGGAAGTGGCCAGCAAAAATCCGAAATAAGAGATATGGACGATCGCTCGCAAGGCCCAGCAGAGTGGCCCCCCCGCTAATCCTTGTCAATTGTACAACCTGTCCACCCAGACAATGAAAAGCGGGAATTTGATCATTCGCCAAAAAAAAAGTATACCGTGCCCGTGCCCGCTTCCCTGCTCTCCCAGACTCCGGACGATATCGCGTCCATGTTGGAAGACATAGGTGAACCAACCTACCGAAGTAGCCAGATCCTTGAGTGGGTGTGGCAGAAGCGAAGTGCCAGTTTCAGTGAGATGCACAATCTTCCCGCCCGACTCCGGGCTCATCTGGAAGAAAACTTCACCCTGCACACTCTGGCCCATGCCCGAACCCAGGGATCAGCCGATAAGACCCGAAAGTTCCTATTCCAGCTGCATGACGGGCGCTACGTCGAAAGCGTCCTCATCCCCGCTTCACCCGCGCTCTTCGGCGAGCAGTCCGACCGCCGTACCCTGTGCGTTTCTTCGCAGGTAGGTTGTGCCTTCGGCTGCAGGTTCTGCGCCTCGGGCCTGGACGGCTTCACGCGCAATCTCGTCCCGGATGAAATCGCCGGACAGGTTCTCCTCGCTGAGAACCTCAGTGGGGAGAAGGTCAACAACATCGTTTTCATGGGAATGGGCGAACCTCTTGCGAATCTCCGTAATTTGCTGAAGGCCTTCGAGTTGATCACCTCTCCATGGGGGCTGGGTATCGGGGCCCGCCATCTCACCGTCTCCACCTCCGGGCTCGTGCCCCAGATCCGTAAGCTTGCCGATCACCCACAGCAAATCAGACTTGCGGTCTCCCTGCATGGCGCCAGCGATGAGGTCCGGAACCGGATAATGCCGGTCAACAGCAAGTGGCCGGTCGCAGAGCTTTTTGATGCCCTCCGTTACTGGAAAACAAGGAAGAAGCAGAAGATCACTCTCGAGTACATCCTCATCGAGGGCGTGAACGATGACCTCGAGCAGGCCGCACTCCTTGCCCGGCGGGCCCAGTCCCTCCATGCAAAGGTCAATCTCATACCCTACAACGAGGTGGAAGGACTGAATTGGCAGAGGCCCAGCACCCCTCAGTGCAGGGCCTTCCAGCAGGCTGTAATAACAGGAGGAGTGTCGGCCACCCTGCGTCTTGAGAAAGGGCACGACATCGATGCCGCATGCGGACAGCTGCGTCTCAAGGAGGAAGAGGGTAACCGCTGAAGGCAGGTCTTCCTGTATCCCCCTTCCTAGAAGGGGATATCGTCACCCTCGTCGTCGAAATTGTCTGCCGCGGGTGAGCCCCCCTGGGATTGAGGCGCAGGATCGGATTGCTGCTGCTGAGGATCACCTCCTCTGGTCTGCCCGCCGCCTCCTCCCCCGGGGAGAAACTGCATGTTCTCTCCCACCACCTTGAGCTTACTTCTTTTCTGCCCGGTATTCTTGTCTTCCCAGCTATCCATCTGCAGGCGGCCCTCGATGTAGACCGGACGCCCTTTGCCGAGATACTGCTGGGCCAGTTCGGCCTGCCGACCCCAGAGGGTTACATCAACGAAAGTGGTGTCTTCTTGCCGCTGGCCCTGGTCGTTAGACCAGACCCGGTTGATCGCCATTCCGAGTTCCGCGACCGCCGTTCCCTTCGGGGTATACCTCAGCTCAGGATCTCGGGTGAGGTTCCCGATGAGCATCACCTTGTTCAGATTTGCCATAGCGCGCACCGTAGCGAGGGCCCCGCCGTTACCAAGGAAAATATGGGGAGGAGGTGATGAATGGCCGGTCGCGGCCCAAACGAAAAACGGCACGCTTCCTGCGTGCCGTCATATCGATATTCCTCCCTGATCCTGCAACCTAGCCGAGGCGTTGGTAGTGCTGCAGGTGAACGAGTTCGTTTAGCATGAGTTTACTCTGAATTTTCTCGATCTGCTGGGCGTCTGCCTCGAACACGTAGTTCACGTAGTGCCCTCCCTCAAGGTGTCGGGCATTATAGGCAAACTTCCGGCGGCCCATCTGCTTGATTTCGTCAAGCTTGGCCCCTTCCGCCTCCATTTCCTTGGCGACGGCTCCGACGAGCTCGTCGACACTATCTTCCTTCCCCGTCGTGTTCAGAACAATCAGGCCTTCGTATTTCCTGTTCATCCTCTCTTAATTTCGGTTGCGATTCTGGATCGGTTTGAGGTTCTGGTCTGGAGTTTCGCTTGGCTGGCTTGGGCCGGATATTAAACCGGTTGGCAGCTTTGCTCATCCCCTCGGAGAGGGCAACCTGAACAGCATCGAGAGCGGTGGCAAGCGCCTTTTCCGCTGGTTTTCTTTCATCCTGCCTGAAGCGGCCAAGGACGTGCTTGGTGAGCTTTACGCCCGGAACCCCGCCGATTCCTATCTTAAGCCGGGGGAAATCCCGGGAGCCCAGGTCAGTAATGAGACTACGGATTCCATTGTGCCCTCCAGGCCCACCATTCATCCGGAAACGAAGCTCCCCCAGCGGGAGGGAGACGTCATCGTAGACTACGAGGATCTCCGGCACCGCAATCTTGTAAAAGCGGGCCGCACCAGCTACCGCACGGCCGCTGAGGTTCATGTAGGTCTGCGGCTTGAGCAAAAACAGTCCCCCCACCGTACGACACACCTCGGCCTGCCATTTCTTCTCCCGCTGGAAGACCAGGCTGCGAGCGGCAGCAAGGCGATCAAGAACCTCAAAGCCGACGTTGTGCCTTGTCCCGGCATACTCCCGGCCCGGGTTTCCCAAGCCCACTACAAGGCGGGGGGTGACTACATCCTGTGGCACAGACGATTCATAGCGACTCACTTCCCCAAATGCTGCCCGAAAATTCCTGCCTCCTTCGACAAAAAACCCGGGGCGGGGACCCCGGGTTCAGTAACGGTTTGCGCGATCTCAGGAGAGTTACTCCGAACCCCCTTCGGACCCGTCGTGGCCATCGGCCTCTTCTCCAGGTCCTCCGGCTTCTCCAGCAGCCTGGCTGAGGGCGACCCGGGTCTTGGCAACCAAGGCGACCACCACGTCTTCCGCAAGAGTCGGAGAAACACCTTCGGGCCATTGCAGGCCCCCGACGCTAAGCATATCGCCTACATCGAGGTCGGAAACATCCCCGCATATGGTCTCGGGAAGATCCTTGGGCAGGCACTTGATTTCAATACTGTAGAGCATCTGCTCGAGCTGGCCACCTAGCTTGACACCCTTTGCTTCACCGCTGAAGACGACCGGAAGCTGGGCAGTGATTTCGGTATCGTCGCTGACGGCAAGGAAATCGGCATGGAGTATCGACCCACTCAGGGGGTCGTGCTGGAGATCCTTCACGAAAGCCAGCTGGTTTTTGCCGCCCTCCAGCTCAAGGTCCACGATGATATTGGCGGAGGCACTACGGGCCAGCATGTCACGAAACTCCTTGGACCTCACCTTTACGTTACGGTTTTCCGAACCACCTCCATAGACTATCGACGGGATGAACCCTTCCCGGCGCATGCGCTTGAGCATGCCAGTGCCAGTCCGCTTGCGGTCCTCTGCCTTGAGTGATTGGGTCTTTGCCATTGATCCGTGGAGTTCTTTACAGGGGCAAGGGTTCATCCAACGCCCCAGGGGGGCGGCTAGCTACACGGATTCTCCATCGATGTCAAAGAGAGAACTGACGGATTTTCCATTGTGGATCCGCTGGATTGCCTCTCCGAGAAGCCCCGCTACGGAGACAGTACTCACCTTGGCCCGGCACATTTCCGGAGGCAGCGGGGTAGAGTCGGTAGTAATGACCTCGTCGATTTCGGAATTCATGATCCGCTCGCAGCCAAGATCGCCGAGCACGGCATGGGAGACCCCGGCAAAGATACGACCCGCCCCATTGCTTTTAAGGGCTGCCGCAGCCGCACAGAGCGTCCCGGCGGTCTCCGTCATATCGTCTACGATGATGGCATCACGCCCTTCCACCTCCCCGATCAGTTTCATGGGCTCGACTTCCGTCGCCGAGATTCTCTGCTTGGCCACAATCGCAAGCTCTGCATCCAGAGCGCTGGCGTAGCTACGGGCAATCTTGACCCCTCCCACATCCGGAGAAACCACCGTGATATCAGCGTCCGTACCATTGCGCTGTTCACGCAGGTGCTTGAGCAGAATTGGCTTGGCGTAGAGATGGTCAACCGGGATATCAAAGAAACCTTGCACCTGCGCAGCGTGCAGATCCATGGTGAGGACCCGGTCTACTCCGGCGGCTTCGATAAGATTCGCCACCAGCTTGGCCGTGATGGGCGCGCGCGGCTTGTCCTTGCGGTCCTGACGGGCGTAGCCGAAAAACGGGATGACTGCCGTGATCCGCTCAGCACTGGCTCGTCGCACCGCATCAACCATGATGAGAAGCTCCATCAGGTTCTGGTTAGTCGGAGGGCAGGTCGGCTGAATGATGAAGACATCTTGCCGCCGGACGCTTTCCTTGATGTGCACGTAGGTCTCGCCGTCAGGAAAGCTCGTGACCTCGGCATCAGCGAGGCTGGTTCCAATCTCGTCGGCGATCCCCAGGGCGAGGGAAGGGTGGGCGTTGCCGGTAAGAAGTTTCATGGAGGACCGTATCTGGAACTCTGGTTACGCACTATTGGCACTCAGGGCGAGGAGAATCGGTCCGCGCGTCATGCCATGAGGACGTTCTCCTGAGCCCGCACTACTTGCTGCCCCTTCGCGACAGGACCACTGGAACAGTTTTGAGCAGGATCTTAAGATCGAGCCAGAGCGACCAGTTGTCGATATACTTGAGGTCAAGACGCACCCATTCCTCGAAACTGCTGATCTTGTTTCTCCCCCCGACCTGCCAGAGACAGGTGATCCCAGGCTTCACGCTGAGTCGTCTCCGATGTTCGGACTTGGCGAACTGCTCTACCTCGTATAGCGGAAGCGGACGTGGGCCCACAAGGCTCATGTCCCCGCGAAGAACGTTGAGGAGCTGGGGCAATTCATCGATGCTTGTTCGGCGCAGAAAGTTTCCAAACCCAAAGACCCGTGGATCATTTTCCAGCTTGAAAACGGGACCGGACATCTCGTTCCCCTCGGACTTCTTGACGCTGTCCAGCTGCGCTTCCGCGTCCGCATGCATGGTCCTGAATTTCCACATCGTAAAAGGCTTGCCGTAACGACCGGCTCGTTTCTGTCGAAAGAAAATCGGTCCTTTCGGGCTTCCGATCTTGATCAGGATGGCAACCCACCACCAGAGCAGCACGATGGAAATGCTCAGAACGAGGGCCGCGCCGAGAAAATCGATCGCCCCCTTGACCCAGAGAGCCCAGGACAGCTCGGGCGTAGAGCGCAATACGAGCATGGGCTTACCTCCCATGCTATCGAAGTCCGGTCGCGCTACCTGGGTCTGAATAAAATCAGCCGAGATCCAGGATTCCACGCCCTGCAACTCGCAAATCTCTACCAACTCGGCGAGTTCGCCGAATTCGGTTCGCTTGGGAGCAAAGATTACGCGAGCAACCGATTCCTTTTTCAGGAGGCTGGTGAATTCTTCCGGACTGCCCTTGGAAGGCTCATATTGCGCCACTACCTTGTAATCGGCGAGTGCTTCAGAGGAAATTCCCTTCTCGAATTCCTTCACCGAATCCCTCGTGCCAACGTAAATGACCGCCTCCTTGGCATCCTCGGCCCGAACCGAGTGGAGCACGACGCTACGCACAAGACCTTCGCGCAACAGGACAAAAGCCACGGCGATGGGCACCGATGCTCCCAGAGTGAGCCGGGAAAGAGAATCCCCCAGCTGCAGGATAATCACAAGGACGCCCACTACCACCCCCACGATGATGAGCGACTTGAACATCTGGACGAGCGAATCCCGAATGCGCTTCCGGAGCGGGTGACGGTAAAACCCGAAGGCGTCAAGGGCAATGGGTGTTAGCGGAATGATAACGAAGAGAAGCGGCGTCAATTCAGCCAGCCCGATCTCCCCGGGATTCTCGTTGCCCTCCCAGAGCTTCCATTTTACGAGCACGCGGAGCAAGTCGTCCCGGATGGCGGCACTGACCACGAAGGCAAGGTAGACCAGGGCAGCATCGACGAATTGCAATGCCTGCACCGAGAGCGTCTCTTTCCGTCCTTTGGCCATCAGGGAATCAGTGGTTCCTCAGGGCGGGGAAACCGGCTGAGGATGTCCGGCGGAAACTCAGGTTGAATAGCTCCCTCCTGCAATGTTTTAATGTAGAATTCGAGAATTGCGCGTCGCTCCCGGAACTCCTGCGGTCGGCTGAACCGGTAACCACGGCCAATTGAAATTTCGAGGTAATGCTGGGCGAACAGGAAGCAACCAAGGGCCTCTTCCGGCCTTCGACTGTACCAGAGTCTTTTCCCACGCAGGGCGAGGTGGAGGGACAGGCCTGCATACCCTCCAAACTTACGCTCCCGGAGCTCGGTCACACGGATGGCTTCCCGGTGAACGCCCGCCGCCTCCTCAAACTCCCCGAGGAGGTCAAGAACAAGACCGAGTTCAATGAGTGTGCGGGGATCATGGGGGTTTCGCTCACGTGCCAACTCCAAGCCCCAGCGAGCCTCAGCGAGTCGGAAAGCAACTTCGGGGCGCTCTGCCTCCGGGGTGAGCGTATAGGAGCTCAACTGCAGCCTGCCGTAGCCTTCAGCTGCATGATAGTGCGGAGAGTCCTCCACCAGCCTGCGCAACCCGGGCAGTTCCTCCGGGTTCACCTCCAGCCCTGAGACCCGTTTCTCCTCCCACTTCATCCAACCCCCGGCATGCAGACTCTCCTTTCCCACTGCTGTCACGGCAAGCAGTACCATGAGACCCACCAGCCCGGCATGTCCAGCCTTTGCCACCCGACGCTGCGGACCGGTTCCTGCCGAAACAAGCAGACCGATTGCGATAGAGGCCATCATGAGGATGGGCAGGAGATGCGGTTGAAAATCAAACACCGCATGAAGCATACCTGCCGCCACGCCGGCCGCCGCTCCCACCCGCAGACCCCGCTCCAGTGGGGACAGCGCTTCACACTCCCTTCCCCGTGATGACACGATTACGTTAATAAAGACAACAAGGAGAAAACCGAGAATCAGCAACAGGCCTACCAGGCCATAATCACAGAGTATCTGCAGATACTCATTATGCGCAATTTCGGGGTCGTCGACCCAGCTGGGAATATCCCCATCCCAGTGCTGGACGGAAAGATAGCGGTAACTCTGGCTCCCGTTGCCAAAGAGGGGATTTTCCAGCCAGATGTCGAAGGCTACCCCGGCCAGCCCGAGGCGCGAGCTCGACTCAAATACATCGCGTCCCTGCCCGCGATTCTCACTCAGCTGGGAAGTCGCTACCATAGTCAGTAACACGCCGCCAGCTGTGACCATGCACAGCAATACCGTGAGCAGGACCTTGGCTCCGATTCTCTGACGGCCCCCTGTCATTAATACCCGGAACACTCCCGCACACACGAGTCCCCCCATGGTTGCCGCAAATCCCGCCCGGGATTCGGTCAGCCAGACCAGGAGAAGCCCACATGCAACTGGGATCAGCATGACCAGGCGCACCTTCCAGCGCAGGGCGCACAAAGCCACCCCCAGCAGGAGCGGCACCACGATCGCAAGTAGCCCGGCAAGGTTGTTCCACTGCCAGAAGAGACCGCTTACCCCTGCTCCACTTGCCCGCACCCTTCGGAAAAAGGTAAACTCCGGGTCAATCAACTGCTGGTAGAGCCCGGCCAGGAATTGTGCCACGAAGACGATCACGATCGTGGCCAGCAAGATTTTCATCTCACGTCGTCCGACCACGCAGGTGGCCACCGTAACGATTGTGAGCCACGCCATCGTGATCAGATGCAGATCATGCCGGCCAAGGTCCCAGACATCCGAAAAAAGTGCGCGCAGGGAGAAATAGCACAACGCCGCTCCCCCCGTGAGCAAGAGAGGGGTGCTGAGGCCGCGCCCGCTGCGCAGTGTCACGATCAGGCCCAGAATCCCCGCTGCAACCACCAGCGGCATCGCCACCGCGCTCCGGTGGAGTTCCAACCCGCCGCCCAGTAGAAGGGCTACCAGCCACCCTGCAAGGAGGAGCAAAAGGGCTGCAGGGGCCAAGCGCCCCCCAGCGCCTTTCTGCCTCCGGGTGTCCACACGTATTTCGCTCATTTTTTTCCAGGTCAGGGGGCGAGAAGCTCGAAGTGTTCAGCCAAGGGCGGTAAGGAGGCCTACCAGGACCAGCCAGGTCGCCACCGAAATCACAAGACCAGGGCTTTTGAGAAGAAGACGCTCGGGAGTCTCTACCACAGTGGAGCGCCAGGCGAGGCGCACGTAACTCATCAAGCCGGTAAGGGCCGGCAGGGCCGTAAAGACGAAGGGGACCCGGTCCGGACGGTTCAGGCAATAGGCCAGGTAGATAGCCGCTGCAAGAAGAGCACTGCTCCCGGTGAGGACGTTCAAAAGATCCGGGGTATAGCCCCGAAGTGCGCGCCGCGTAATTCCCAACTCTCGCTGGGTCTTTTCAAGCAGCATCCATTCACCCTTGCGCTTCCCGAATCCAAGCAGGAGCGCAAGGAAATACGTGCAGCTCAGAAGCCAGCCCGTTGGATGGGCAGTGGAGTCAAACGCCTGCAAGGCGTAGGCCCCCGCTCCTACCCGGGCCACGAACCCGATTGCCAGGACAAGAACATCCACCAGCGGTAGTCCTCGTAGATAGTAAGAGTAGATCCACGAGAGGAGGTAGTAACCGGCGAGGACCCACGTCGGAGTGTTCCACCCATAGAACCACCACGCGCCACCAATTGCACTCCCCGCGAGGAATACGACTGCAAACCAGGCTCGGCGGATAGAAATCCGCCCGCTGGCTATCGGACGCTTCCGCTTGCGTGGATGGCGGCAATCCTCTGCCCTGTTTACAATATCATTGGCGAGGTAGACCGCGCTTGAGATCAGGCAGAAACACAGCCCGATAGGCAGGACAGCCATCCAGGCTCCGATCTCCAGCACAGAGCCATGGAAAAAGAGCGCCGCCAGGCAGAACCCACTTTTAATCCAGTGCGGCGTCCGCAAGGCATTAAGCCACATGGACCATGTCTGGGGAACCACATGCTCTCTTCGTTGCTCGTTCATGCGAGAGACTGTGTTGATTACAGGATTACCTCCGGCTGTATACCGCGTAGACGGGTCATTTCCCATCTCCCCCACCTGCGTAACTCCGGACATCCATGAATTCCGGTAGACAGGAAAACGCCACCCACATGTCCTCCGGCGCCCCTGAATCGATTTCCTCGAATTCGACCAATTTCTCCGCGGAGACCGAGAGGACCCACCAGGGTTCCGGATCATAGGAGCTTTCCAACTTCTCGGCACCGCCGGTCTCCAGGAGAGTTTCCCTGATTCGTTCCAGCACCTCGCGCTCGCGCCCCGCCACTACCCCGCGGTGCCCCTGTAACTCAGTCGGCTTCCAGTCCCCTTCCCCTAACGGACGAAGCCGAAAATCGTTACCTCCATAGTAGGTATGGAGGGCCAGTTTGAGGCTCACCCCGGGCTCAGGGGCTCCCCGGCCTGGAGTCCAGAGAAGAATGCGTTCCCCATGAGCCTTACCAACCTCGCGCACCTGCCCTTCATTAATGAGGGACCGCAACCGGGTGCGGTTGGATCCCTCCGTCGCGTTCACGCCCCGTTGCCGTTTTCCGAGGGTCCGCTCATCAAAGATAACGAACTGGGCCTCCTCGAGACTCGGGGCCTGCTTTTTGGCTAAAAGCGCAAGGTGGAATGCCCCATAGGAGACGAGGCCACTACTCAGAATGACTCCCTCTCCCGCGGGAAGATCGCCTGCGGCGACCGAACTCCAGGCCTCAAAGACCCTTTGATTATGATCGACTGGTTCGGCTGCCCCGTTGGCTAGACGACTGAAGAACCACCCATAGGCCCCCATGGGCCAGAAGCCATCCGTGGAGGGGAAGAGAGTAGCGGCGGAAGTCACTGGCCTTCCCCGCCGGAAGGTCTCCATGCGCGCTCCCACCAACCATGGCAGGATCGTCCCCAGGAGGGTCAGGCCTATGACGAACCGGCCCACCCGCCGCCTCGCCATCGCTGCCCAGGCCTCATTCCCGCGATCAAAGAAAATTGTCAGCAGGACGGCAAGGGCTGGCAGAAAGAGATGCCTCGGGGTGTAGAGAACGCAGGCATAAAAAATGAGCGGGAGAAGCACCACGCCTGCCAGGAGAAGGCGATAAGGAGATCGGCCCCCTGCCATGGTAAGAGAAAAGGCCAGCAGGAGGACAAGGAGGGCACCAAGCCCACCCCCGATAAAGGCCATGAAGGTGGGCAGAACAAGAAAGGGACTCGGCATGGCCCCAAATCCGTCACTCAGAAGGAACCCGAGGATTATGGCAAAAACAGAGCCCACGATCATGGCGTTGACTCTCCGGTCCTGCAGAAGGACCCGGACAGAGTCCTCCCGGATCGTACACATCGCCAGGAGGGGGAGGAGGAGGACAGCGTCCTGGCGAGCTGCCGTTGCAGCCCACGCGAGGACTCCGGTCAGGACCGCCCGGCCAACAGACGGCCGTGCTGCCACTCCTCCCTCCTCGTAGGGGAGCGGGCGAAGTAAAACGGCAAGTACGAGAAGGAAGGAAGCCGAGATGATATTTGGAGACAGGAACATTCCCGAGAAGGCCAGCACGGGAGTAAAGAGTGACCCGTAGAGGACCGCCACCTGCACCCCGGACCACCGCCTTTGTGAGCCAACCGCGGCAAGGAGCGCGAGAGAGAAGAGTGTTACTGCAAGAAGGTTGCCCTCCCGGACAATCGAAAGTGAGGAATCCCCGGCGGGCTCTCGAAGTTTGAGCCACCCTGCCACGACCCAGTAGGACAGATACTGCTTCTCGTAGTTGTAGCTGTCGTTGTTCCTGAAGTCCTTGTCCCCAACAAGCAACTGGACGGAACCCTCCAGTAGTGAGGCCTGGTCGCTTTCCCGCATGGTGGGGCCAACAGCCCACACCTCAAGGCAGATCCAGAATACGGTTACCAAGGAAGCCGCAAGACGCATCTTTCCGGAACTCGTCATTTTGATTCGTGTCCTGAGGGGCTGAGGACGGCAAGATACTGAAGCCGCTTTCCGAAAATCAGATTCAGGACAGGCGGGTAGAGGTTGAGCGACGTACGCTCCTCAAGAATCGATAGTCCACATTGTCCGAAGATCTCCCGCCATCCCTCCAGGGAGGGATATCGAAAGAGGCAAGGAACTCCATATCCCGCATTGGCACCCCAATCGAGAAAGGCGATCCGCGGCCATGCGAGGAGAGAGCCGGTCTTGTGGTCTTTCACGATAACGCGCTTGCGGGCCACCCTCCGTGCTTCTCGCAGGAGGCGCCCGGGGTCCTTTTCATGGTGGAGCACGTCGGCAAGCAGAACATTATCGAGCGTATCATCATCGTAGGGAATGGTTTGGCCATCATAGGGCTCGACCGGAATGGCGCATCCCTCCCGCACGTTCGTTTCCAGTCCACGCACCTCGATATCGTGCGCACCGGCCAGAGCTGCTCCAAGGGTTCCGGCCCCGCATCCAATATCAAGAAGTGATTCGCCAGCCGGCAGGCTTTGGCCGAGGAAATCGACCAGGACCTGAAGACGACGGGCATACACCGGCGCGTGCAAAATGCGTAAAAGCGCTTTCATTCAGCGTCTTTCGATCCAAGAGACTTCTGGAAAAGGGACGCATGCTGCTGAATGAAAGAAGTAGCCCGCTGAAGGGCCTTCTTGTCGGCCGAAGCAACCCCCTCCGGGGTGTTCACACCTTCGATATCGGCGTAAACCATCACGCTGGGATACCCCCAGCGGTTGTTCACGTTCCTGAACATGTTGTCGAAAACCGTAAGGCCAATGCGCTCAAAGTCAGACGGCGTGGACCTCCCCGCTCCGATCCACCAGTAAAGATAATGAGCGCGCACCCTGCGGACGGTCCCATCCTCTTCGTTGATCTTACGTAGAAGGGTGTAGTCCATCACTTCCAGCTCCTGACCGCCCACTGCAATGGAAATCTTTTCCTTCTGAGCGATATGCCATCCTTGCGCACGCAGACAGACTTGGGGCCGGTGCAGACTACGGCGATCGTTTCCGCCGAGGATAAGGCTGACGGAGATGCCGTCCTCAGTAGCCGTGGCGAGATCCGTAGCGGTCGACTCCGTAGGGACGTAGAGCATCTTCAGGATCCCGGTATCCGCCGGCAGCCACTTCTGTTCCTCCTTGGTGATGGGACGTTCAATGGCGACATGCCCGGAAATACCAGGAACACCATCGTAGCCCGGAAGATTCAAGACCATTCCTGTTTCGGAATTCTCGGCCGCATTAGGGAAGGCGAGGCACAGTCCCACCGTGGTAGCGACCAGGGCAGTCACTGGGATACAACGCAAAACCGATTGTTTGGTCGTCATCATACAGCTTCAGTCTCCTCCAGTTCTTCATCCGGGTCCTCATCACCCGGGTCCTCGTCATCCGGGTCCTCATCATCATTTCCCACCACCCGCGAACGCGTCTTCTTCCGACGTAAGGACCTCAGGCCTCCGTTCAGAATCTGCACGAGGGCCAGCATGCAGAAGAGGGCTACAATAAATACCATGAGGCCAGCCGAAATATGGAATCCAGACGGGTTGTCGTCGGTTCCAATCGCCCACTCCTTAGAGACCCATACTGTGCCGTAGTAGAGAAGGAGCATGCGGATGAAATTTCCGAAGATGGCAAATGGCACTGCTGCGAAGGTCAGAAAGAGGCGATGCCACCCGGTCTTGAGAGCGAGGTAACCATAGATCATGCTCACCATCGTTAGAGCGAACAACGAGCGCAGACCGGAACACGCAGCTGCAATTCCGAGCGAAAAGCGCTCACCCGCAGCAACGCCCTCCGAAGGCGCAGAGTAAAGAGAGGTTCCCGAGCGCAGGACATCAACCCCCGTGACCTTGAGGTAGACCTCCGTAAGCTTGGTCATAAGGAGCTGAAGCGGGCTGGCGATTGGCTCGATCAGAAAAATGAGAGGCCAGGTCATACCAAAGAGAACCCATAGCCAGAACGCACGGCGGAAGTATTCCCAGCCCAGGAACCAGATGATGAATCCCGCTAGGAAAATCTGTCCTGCCGCGTAGCCGACGTATTTTTCATTGGCCTTGTAACCCCCGAAGTAAATGAAGCAGGCGAAAGCCACCACCGCCAGACCAAGCCAGCTCGGCTTGGGAACCAAGTCGGCATACCGCTTACGCGTAACCAGCATGAGAATCAGGACCGCGGGTGGCACGAAGTATCCGAAAACCCATTCGTAGTCATCGTGGCGATATCCCTGCTGCATGTTGCTCCAGATCGTGGAACGCTGGAACATGTATCCTGTGGAGTAGCCAAAGGAAAAATAGAGATATCCCATCACGAGGGCTACCGTCCCCACCATGATCGCGATTGGAAGACGGTTGGGACTACTCAGGGCGTTTGAAGAGGAACTCATCGTCCGGCAGGAGATATAGAAGAAACTGATTGCTACCGACTGGCAAGGACTCAGTCCACCCCGGGACGGGTGCCGGGACACCGGATCAGGACAACAGGCTGTGACAAGGCGGTCTGAGCATCGCCAACCAATGAATACGTCAAAAGGACGGAAAACATAAGCTCATCCTGGGATGTCCGGTCAGGACTACTTTTCACCCTTGCCTGCAGCGACATCCGCTATCGCTTCCCGGTAAATCGCGGTAAGAAGCTCAAGATTACCTCTGCGGTGAAAGTGGTCTTGGTAGAGCTCCAGGCCACGCTCTCCCATGGCTCGGCGGCTTTTTACTGGAAGGCCAAAGAAGCGCTTGATTGCCGCAGTCAGGCTCTCCACGTCCCCGGATTCGACAAGGTATCCGGTCTCTTCCTCGCGGACGAGGCTCCCCGGGGCTGTGCCCCTCGAAGAGATGACTGCCGTGCCCATTGCGTAGGCTTCCAGGACTGTTCGTCCGAAAGTCTCGTAGCATTGCGTTGGCAGAACCAGTAATTCAGACTCGGCGACCTCCCGGCAGGCCTCCTCGACTGGCAGACGGCCCGCGAAGGTCACCAACGGATTCCCGGCGGCCATGTGCCGCAGTTGTTCCTCCAGGGGGCCGGACCCCACCATGACGAGGGGCACCTTGATTCCGCCCTCCAGCCACGACCGAAGAAGTGGCACCACTCCCTTTTCTTCCGAATAGCGACCGACATAAATCGCCCGCTTCTGTCTCGGACCGGGCTGCATGTTGGGAAGGTCGGGAACCACGTTGGGCTTCACCCGGATACGTTCCTCGGGAAATCCACCCTCCAGGAATTTCTGGCGTACGACCTCGGCAGCCACGATAAAACGGTTCACCTCCCGGGGATATGTGGCGCGTAGCTTATGAAGCGCGTTCATGCCCACGACCACGGCTGAACCAAGCAGGCTCCCACGGTAACATCGATGCCGAAGTCCACTCCACCCCACAGTCTTTCCAAGACATAGCTCACAATTCCCTCCAGCCCTCATCAAGAGGGCGTTGGCACAGAGGGGCCGGTAATTACGCAAAGTTTGCACCACGGCCACCCCGGCTTCCCGTGCTGCTCCGTAAACCGAGGGAGAGATGAGCGGAAAGGAATTCTGGACATGCAGCACATCAAAGGACCCTGCCTCCAGCATGCCGGCGACCTTGCGCCGGCTTTGTCTGGACCAGAAAGTTCCCGCCGCGGTCCGTAATCTTCCCTGCTCTTCGATTTCCTCGTTCTCGCGGACGTATACCTCCACCTTGTGTCCGCCCGAACGCAGGAGCTCGCACTCGGCAGCAAAAGAAGCATCCTCACCTCCCCGGACGAGGTAATGATTGTGAACCATGAGAACCCTCAGGGGCCGGTCCTCGTCCAAGCTCTCAGATACAATGTTCACGGTCACCATCCACGGGACATCCGCGGAAGGAAGGTTTCCCGGATCGAGTGTCGGATCCGGAGCCCCGACGAGGAGTCAGCTACTGACTCGCAGGACGTACTGGTCCCGGGGCCAGCACCGGCGGCTGGTCATATTCAACCACGGCCGTCAGGGCCCGCTCTTCCTCATCCTGCTTCGAACGTGTCAATCCGGCCGCCACCACCCCTAGGAAGACTCCGAAAAAGTAGGGGTTGGGATAGGCCTCCATGGAGAGAACTCCCAGAGCGGAGGCTCCCAGCAGAGAAAAGGCGAGGGAGGCCATCAGGCGGAGCTGGAGGACCTCAACGGATTTTCCTTTGGACATCCTGATCAACCTCCGGTGGGTGAAGAACAGGCAGGGAATGAAAAGAGCGAGGGCGATTCCGATCGGAACATACCCATACTTCAGCACGAAGCGAACAACCAGTGCGTGAACGTGATAGCTGTCCTCCCCCTGAAATTCTTCTGCGCCGAATGGCGCCCAGTTACTCCCGTCGGCGAGCAGACTGAAATCCACGAAACGCGTATGGAAGGTGCGCACCCGGAAAAGGTCCGCATTTGCTCCCTGCGTTCCGGTAATATTGTAAATCCACGTCTGCCACTCCTCGAGCTTGTAGGCCAGGTCTTCACCTAGCACCACAAGCAAGGTCAAAGCAGTGAGAGCTACCCCATAGCTTGCTATCGTCAGGATTCCACTGCGCAGGACGATCAGCCCGAAGACCGCACCCGGGATCACCAGGAGCGGACCCCGCTTGAGAGAAAGCACTGCGGCGGTGGCATAGACAAGGAATAGGAGCAGGCACAGCGAGATAGGGAGTATCCGGTATTCCTTGGCGAGTCGGCCCCGGAACAGGAGGGGGGACAAACAGATTGCGGCACAGATCGCCATGCAAGTTGCCAGCGGGCCCTGGGCCGAGAATGGTCCGAAGATTCCCTCTCCCCAGAGCAAATACTTCAAGTTGATCGAGAAACCGGTCTCCATGTATTTATGCTCAAATTCAAAGAGCCCGAAGAAGAAATGCCAAAGGGCATGCAGGGCTGCTGGAACCATGATGAGAACCACGAATCGCATGTATTTTTGGACATCCGCCACTCCGGGTAATGCAAGCGGTAGCACGAAAATTAGACCATAGTAGGCGGACGTGTTCGCCAGTGGCTTGAGCATCTGCGCCCCGACTCCGGTCTTGGCCACCGCGATGGCGGCGGTTGCAGCCACGAGGAAGGTTGCAACGCAGAATAAGAGAGTCTCCCGCTTGGTCATGAGCCGCACGCGCAGGGCGAAGCTCGCCAGGTAGTGCAGGACCATGCCAAGCAGCATTACGGGCGGCACGGCCAGAATGAAGTAAACGTCCCGGAAATCCATGTGCAGGACGCCCGCAATCACGAGAAGTTTCTTCGGGATATCCAGATATGCAGCCAGCACCGCGAGCACATAAATGGATGCTCTCGGAGCGACACACCCAAGCAGAAAGGCCGGGATCCAGACGAAACGATAAGTCGCCCCGATCACGTTACCCGTCCCGGTCAGGATAGTCATGACCACAAACAGCCCGAGGGCCATCATGGTGACCATCAGGACGATTGGTCCTATTCTGAAATTTCCCATCGAGGATCTTTTACTTGGTCATTCCTAACCAGAAGAAGCTTATATCGAAGGCAAATCTGGCATTCAAATGTGAAACCCTCCCCAAACTGCTTGGGACGGCCCCGCGAACCTTCGGGTCAGAGAATAGGAGTCCGGGGCTCACTTGCCACATTTTTCGAAACGTGCCACCATGATCGACCCTACCGCCTGAAACTCTTGAGCATGCGGTAGGGAGCACGCAGCAGAGGGTAGA
>MDTG01097964.1_pt1 | contig 19712 bp, 12 predicted proteins | sample 811421 | NCBI WGS metagenome assembly MDTG01 (sample SAMN05326645, study PRJNA326480) | marine metagenome | isolation source: seawater | place: Pacific Ocean: South East | collected 2011
ATCCCACCACCGAAACAAGCTGTAAACGAACATTTGCTGGCATTTATTGTGGTGAAAAGAGCCCTGGGTGAAAGAAAAAAACACTCAAAGAGGGAAATATCAAATATATTGTAATAAATAGTAATTAATACAAAAATATAGATATATTCACTAATTTAGGTAGCCTTGGACCAGATATATTGACGACATGAACGCCGCACGATTCCTCATGGACGAGGAACTCAGGCGGGTGCGCCAGAAATTGCTTGCCCTTTCCGAAAGAGCCCAACAAGAGGGCCACCCACTCCGTTGGTTTGAGGAACTCTATACGGAGGCCAATCGAGACTCTGGTGAGATACCCTGGGCTGCCATGACACCAAATATCGCAATGGTCGAGTGGTTAGCAAACAGGCCAGACATCACAGGCAAAGCATTGGTTGTAGGGTGTGGTTTGGGCGACGATGCTGAATGGCTTTCTGCCGTTGGTTTTGAAACCACAGCTTTCGATATATCTCCAAGTTGCATACAGTGGTGCAAGGATCGCTTTCCCAACACAAATGTCGAATACCGTGTTGAGAATCTCTTGGATCCACCCAGTGAGTGGAATGATATGTACGATTTAGTCGTTGAAATCCATATCCTTCAGGCCATACCAGATTCAATTCGAGACAGTGCAGCTAATCAATTACCTGGATTATTATCTTCAAATGGGCATTTATTGTGTATTGGGCGTCTCTCAACAAGCAATATCCCTGATGAACCACCTCCCCCTTGGCCACTAACTCGAACTTGGTTACAGAGCCGGTTTAATTCATTGACAAATATTGTATTCCGAAATTTTGTCAAGGAGGAAACACCCACCATCGACAGATACATTGCAGTATGGACTAGAAATTAAATCCATTTTCCTAGATCAGCCACATTTCTAATAACACCAAAACCTAGGGAATCCTCTAATGCTCTTCTCACAATACCAAAGTCAGAATCACGAGAAGCAACGAGAATACAACCAATATCACTTGTGTTAGTTTCTGCAAGCATGGCTGCAAAACACATAATGTCACAATCGCCCTTTTCAGGGTATATCGTTTGCCCATCAATGGAAGTCCGTTTTTCTTTACTTCTCGCATTGTGCATGGTTTTATCACTAGTAACTTTGTTGTACAACTGTGAATTTTCTAGTAGGAACGCTTTAACCTCACCTTCAAACTCTGCAATATTCTCTGTAGTGGCATTAGTTGCCCATGTACAATAATCATCCAAAACCTGCTTGCAAATCTTTGACATTTCCTTTTCTGTAACTGTTTCTACCCAGTGAACTTCATCGAGCCAAATATCTCCAAACAAACTTCGCACCCTTTCAGGATTTTTCATAACATTATGAAATTCGCCCTTTACTGCATTGGGAATTGTAATATCAATTGTTTTTGCTTTTGCTTTGGCTAGAAGATTTCTGTGTAATGATGCGTAGGAAGAGCTGACAACCCCTCCATCCGGATCGAGTAAATTTCCTACCATTTCTTTTGCTGCATCAATCAATAGATTGGTATCTAATAACACCAAAGGTCGTAAATCTAAACCCCTCATTTTTCTGCGATATCGTATTGATATCTTCTCTTCATTGACCTTGTAAATTGCCTTTTGACTACGTGACAATATACGTATTTCCCTGTTATCAAATACGCCATAATCCATAGCCCGCTCAAACATCAGCAATCCTTGAATCGGATCAGTTTCAGCAGCTTCTCTGGCCACACTTTCAATATCTTGTACAGATGCACCATCTTTCAGATAATTTCTGAAACGATCTTCTAGTTGACTTCGATAAGATCGTCGATTTTCACGAACGCCTCGAATAGCCGATAGAACACGGCCTTGCCAAGGGTCTCTTGGTAAACCATGTTTGTCTGGATAGAACATTAGAGAATCAAGTTCATCCGAGGCAAGCACAGTTTTCTGAACCTCAATTATCTCACCATCTTCTTGCTCTTTAGAAATAACTTCTGAAGATGAAGCGGCATCAAAAAGGCGTCTTTTCGCCGAATCAGACCGATCTTTTTGGGCGTCATCACACACTCGAAGATATAGTTGGAACAAACCAGTCAGAGCGGCTTCGAGTGCTGGTTGTTTTTCCAGCATATCAATTGCTTCGGAATATTTACCAGCATGTGCGAAATTTATCAGAGCCCTCCGCCCCAATCCAACTTGTTCTTCGAAATCAAACATCGAGTTTAAACTAGCCTTTCGCAACGACCGAGCAGCATCTTGACGCTTTCCTACCGATTCTGCAATTGCAGCCCGAACAATATCGTGCCAAGGCGATGAGGTTGCATGTACTCGATGCCACTCGGCAAAATTAGGGAGAGCAATACCTTCATGCTCGAGAACAATATGTCTAATATTATCTACAATGAATTTAGTAGGGCCTAACTCCACTAATTTTTCAAAACAGTCTACCACTTCAAGCACACTCTCTGGATTTCTATTTTCTAACAATCGCAGGGCTCTGTTCAACCGAAGTTTAGACAACACAGCGAGGAATAATTGCAACTCTACACCATGCATCTCTGAATCCTCAATTGAATTCTGCAGCGTATCGAGTAAATCTGAGGCCACTAGGCCATCACCACCCTTTAGCATAGCCTGTCTGCATTGATTTAATGCAAGTATACCACTTGTATCTAGGACTGAGTGTATTGCATCAATACTCTTTGCCGGCGCTCCTTCCAAAAGCTTGACCAAACCAATCGCAGTATCTGATAAAACTCCTTTCGATTTATTTGCTAAAGCCTCAATAGCATCGCTTCTTGCCTTGTTTATCCAATCACACAAATTTGCATCAGCAAACCCTGGAATTAGATGGTATACCAACAAAGTTCTATGCGGGTATTTTGAACCACCATCTTCGATTTTACGCATGATATTTGCAATATTTACAGCATCTCCCAACTCCGTGTATATGTCTAAGGCAACTTCCTGATTTTCCATCCATAAGTCTCCACCGCGTTGCTTCAGCTCATCGGTTGCTTTAGATCTCAAGTTTAGAGGTAGTGAGGTATTTTCAAGTATACTCGATAGTAAATCATCATCCAATTTTGGTACAACAAGAATCAACGCATCAATCAACGAATCATCATTGCTTTTTTGAATTAAATCCAGAACAATTCGAAGTGATGATGGATCTAATTGACCAATGCGAGGAACAGCACTAATTGCAGAATCAACATCATTTTCGGCCAGATAACATTCAACTAGCAACCATTCTAGATGCATAGAGTCGCCAGTTTCGCTTACAATTTCCAAACCTTCCAATATTTCAGTAGATGAAAGAGATATATCTTCAGGAACATTTGACCACGCTTCTAATCGCATTGCATTTGATAATGAGTCCTCATCTTTGGCAGATTTACAATCATTCCACACTGAAGAATCTCCGGAACGAAGCCGATATAGCTTGAGATGTTCTTTAGCGACATCTGCACCTACACCCTCTTCAACGGCATCCAATTCTTGGATTGTATCTTCCATATTGAAATGTGCTTTAAGCAACGCTTTGACAAGCCTCATTTCATCGGGTAAATCATCGACAAATGAAGGATATTTCTTTATTTTCGATTTCCCAGAAAGAGATTTAGCAAATCGTAGGGTTTTCGCTTCAATATCAGCAGTAACTCTGAATGGAGGAGACACAAGTAGCCAATTGGAAAAACCCTTACAATCACTAGGATCAAATCGGGCCAATTCAAACCAGGTTGAACTATCTGTCGAATTTCCTGCAGCCTCTTCTTGCATTGGATAAACAGCCATTTCTGCTAGAAGTGAAGATTCCTCCCCCATTCGTGCCCAAACTGGATGTATACCGTTTGCACAAATCCCCCTCATTTTTTCGATTTCTAAATCAAACACGTCACTCCAATTTGCACTATTCAGCGACTTCTGGGCTAGCATGGAGGCCAATCGATAACCAGGTGAAGCCTTGGAGGACATCAAAACCTCCATTCCTTCAATCCAATCTTCAGTACTTGTCGCCAATCCCCTTCGTCCACGAGTGCGAAGCCTTCTTGAAGAACGGCCCTGACTCTTTGTGGATGAACCCTCGACTCGCCCAAAATCTTTGTTCAAGGCGATAAATAGCAAACCTTTCCAAGGCTTGTCAAGCAAATCCCAAGCTGGGTGATTAGTCGCCAAAACCTTGCGCTTATCGAGGGATTCACCGGCTTTTATAGCGGCGTTGAAACACTCAAGTAGATGGTCTTCCATACAACACCCTCCCACACCACGACAGCCTCTAGCGTTAGCACCCCTTCTATGAACACATCGTTCTTAGCGGTGTGACCACATATCTAACCAACAGGAGATATTTTCTTCAATATCGTCGCCCTTAACTCCCCTATCTTCTATCTTCTTTCCCATTGTGAGTGGTTGGATTCTACACCCACACGCATCTGCATGCCCCCCACCATCTATATCGAAGGCAGTTGCCAATTTAGTTAAATCAAACAATCCCCCATTTGGATGCAAGAATGAGTTGCTGTAGAACGATGCTGACAATGGCCATTTTTCGGAACCAAGATTCTCTGTGTGATAGCCATGAATTATCATACACGCATCGCATTTGTCGCCAAAATGAGCTGTTACAAGGTATCCATTTGTTCGAACACCAGTATCTTCGAGACGCACAATTGCTAGCCTATCGATAATTGAAGTATTGCCATCCAACATCGATTGCAGGGTGTGGAATTCATCCATCGCCTCTTCGATTCGTAAACTGACCTTGCTTGTGGATTTTAACTGTTCAGGATCCAAACCTTCAGAAATGCATTCAAGTAGATATTGGCAGTAATCATTGTCATTAGGATTGATTGTGCGACCAATCCAAACAATGGGGTGATTTGATAGAAACTCTTCTTGAGTAATTTTGCCTCCATCTAAACGATCCACCATATCCAACCATGCCTCAAAATCACTTAAGTCACATATTTCGGCAAATGCATTGTAACAAACTCTCGCAGCACTAAGCGCCTCTTCCCATACAATCACTCGTCCATATTTGCCAGCCTCTTCTAGAGTATCCGGACTCGGCTTATTTGTCAAATGGTGATCTATATGTAATCCACAATGTGGATGGAACGGGAGATCTAAAACTGCGGTATTCAAATCAATAATTGAATCTAAATCGCCCCGTCTGATTTCCGCGGGGTGACTGAACACAACCACAGCATCGGGCCAATATCTTTGCACAATTGCCGCTGAAATTAACCCATCCAAATCTCCATCAGCGACGATTTTTTCAATTGTCATCCCTGAAACCTTGCTCATTGTAGCACTCCCGAGCGTTGATTGTCTTCGAAGGTGGCTATTAGCGTTGGTGTACTTACAACTTGTCTGACGGGAAGCAATTTGTAGACCCACCTCTACCAACCAACATGGAGACGTCTTGCGGGGTGGTCCTCGTCAATTTCGGGAGTGTGCTTCTCCTTCAATATCCACAGGGTCATTGGGGTTTTCCAAAAGGCCATTATGAGTCTAAAGATGGAGCCTACCAATCAACAGCTTTGCGAGAATTAGAAGAAGAAACGGGGATTTCTGATGTCCGTATGCTTGAAGATTGGCGCATGCGAACCACTTACGATTTCAGCCGAAAAGGAAAGACAGTAGAGAAAGAAGTGTTTTGGTTCATCGGTGAAACTGATGAATATGAAATCAAATTAAGTCACGAGCATCGAAATTTCATGTGGTTAGACTGGGATGCTGCAGAATCTCAATTGACCTTCGAACAAAGTCGAGAGGTATTGCGTGGTGCCAAAGCACAATTGAGAGCATTGGGTCGTGAGACCTAATTTTGCATTCTCTTACCCAGAGGAACCCAGAGGACTTCTTCTTCACCCAATACATTAGAGCACCAACGAGTCAGTACAAAGAACCAATCGGATAAACGGTTTAAGTATGCAATGACAACATCTCTAACTGCCCCCTCGCCTTCCTTTTCACGCAATCTCATTGCACAACGTTCTGCCCTCCTAGCAACGGTCCTAACCACATGCATAGTTGCAGTTAAACTCGAACCAGAGGGCATAATGAACGATTCTAGAGGCACTAAATCTTCAGTCCAGACATCCATTTCCTGACAAAGTCGATCGGCTTGCTCCTGCTGAATTGTGACAATCATATCGGGTAATTCTTCAGGTAAGAAGGCACATTCTCCACCCACATCAAACAATTCTTGTTGAATAATGGCAATTTTAGGAAGTACTTCATTTCGCACTTTTCTTACTGTTGCTCTTGGACCACCATCTGAACCAGTCAACTCAAGTTCTTCAACCTCAGCCCTAACCATCCCAATAAACGCATTCAATTCATCAATCGTTCCATAGAACTCAACCCTTGCATCCGCTTTGGAGACTCTTTGTCCAGAACCAAGAGAGGTTTCCCCATTATCGCCGCCCCCAGTGTGCACCTTCGTTATGCGGACCATGTGAGTGTCGGAGCAGCCGGGGATGAAGTCCCTTTCGCTAATTCAAACACGTTCTGTGATTGGATTTGAAATAGATTTTAGTTTGAACTTTCGGAGCAAAACTGAACCCAAAAGTAGCCAGATTAGTAGTTCAAGTACCACGAATATCCAGTACCAATACCCAATACTTGCAAGCATTTCATTTGCATTGTAAGGTTCACCATTTAACCCCAAGTACAAAGCTTGAGATAGAAGATTCGCTCCAAACCAGATGAATATCACGAACCAAGTTATACGTGAACCCAAATGACTAATATTTGCTCCAAACATCTATTTTCATATCTAAATTGGTCTTTGGCATATTTAACTCAAACGAAAGCAACCCCAACACCCCCATCGTTTTGGCCACTTATTCACATTCATCATTGCTTGATTTCAGTCGATTTAAGCAAGAGTCGATTTGATCTAGCCATGCTTGCTCTACTGAATCTTCCCCACCCAATCTTTCCAGCAACTCAGTATGTTTCTTAGCAGAAACTAAATCTCCTTTGAAAGTATGAATTTTTGCCAAAGCAGCATGACTCATTGCATCCAACCAAGATTCATCAACACTCCAAGATTTCTCAAACATGGACACTGCCCCCCGCTCCCCGTCAATTAGTCCACGATCTAATTGCCTCAGAGCTGCTTGGGACCAAGATCTTCCTTGGACACCAATGATGAGGCCCTTCCAAAACAGGAATATTTCAAGCATTACAACTACAGTTGCGAGAACAAAACCAACAATCTGCTCAACATTATTGTATTCAGCCCAATCTTCTGTTAATACATACACACAAGACGCTACAAACCACATTCCTGCAAAAGGTGAAAGAATTACATCGCGATTTCTTCGATCATGAACAGATCCAATTATTATACCAGAGCCCCCAAATAAACCAGATAATAGTGCTGGTAAATATGGCTCAGTTGCCCGTGGAGAGCTCATTGAAATAGCAAGTAATCCTGCAATTCCCATCATCATTAGGGCCCAACGACCACTTATTTCTGGGAAAGGTTGAGCCCTACTCATCCAAAGTAGGATGACAGACGTGCCGCCCAAGAAGACAACCCAGCCCCACATAGATTGCCGGCGTTTGTTCGGGTATTCAATTCATTCCGGTTCAACCGCTGGGTTCCCCATCATCTCCACGCCACCCAGGTTGCCAAAATTCTTCATTGTCCAACCAAGCTAACCAAGCATCTCCATCCGCTTTTAACAGACGATAGGCTCTTCGATCTAACCCTTGCAACAGTTCAGCATCAACTTCATCTTCGGCGTTCGCAGTTCGCCATTCAACCTGCATCTGTAAAATTCTCCTTTGTCCTTCAGCATGATTATCGAAATGTCGCTCACAAACTTCTCGTAATTCTGTAAGCCAATATCTTGTGCCTTTGATATGTACATCATCAATAATGACCTTCCGTTTGCGCTTGAATGGCCACCATCCCATGGAACTACTACAAAGCCGAACCATCTTGAGTCTTATCCCCAACGATGATGATGTTGCCCTTCTCAGCAATAGATATGGCACGTATTGTAGTACATACGCATGGTAAATCTCGAGAGAAGGGTTATTCTTCTCTAATATCGAAGTATACCGAACGCCTTGAAGGGAGAGGAGTCTCACATATATCCCACTCAGACAAATTGTCTCACGACGATTATGTCGCTCGAATTGAGGAAGCATCTTCTGGAGGGACTCTAATTCTTTTAGACGAAAAAGGTGAAAGCGGAACTACTGAATGGATGTTAAGTAATTGGAAAAAATGGCGATTATCTAACCAAACAATACATCTAGCAATTGGACCGGTAGACGGATTCTCAAAACGAACAGTGGAAGCTAATCAATTGATTTCTCTCGGCCCACTTACAATGACATATGAAATGGCAGCAGTCGTCCTTCTCGAACAACTCTATAGGGCTAGTGAAATCGATAGAGGGTCCCCATATCACAGGGCTTAACAATCGACGTATTCTACTGCATCTAATTCTCTAGAAATATCCACAACATTGTTTGCAGAGTCAACATGAATTATTGTAGGAGAATATTCAGCAATATCTTCAGATAAGATTCCTTCATAAGTCAATAAAATTACGAGATCCCCAGGATGTACTAAATGGGCTGCAGCACCATTAATACAAATTTTTCCAGAGCCCGCAGGTGCTTTGATTGCATAAGTCTCGAGCCTAGAACCATTAGTTACATCTAGGACGTGAACCTTCTCCCATTCTTCAATCCCTGCAGCCTCCATAAGATTCTCATCTATTGAGATTGACCCAACATAGTCAACATCTGCATGAGTCACAGTAGCTCTATGGATTTTAGAACGCATGACGAAACGCATGATTCCCCTCATCCACAGGGGCAGGCCAACCCCATATCAATATCTCTCCGAGGAAATCGAGAGCAGAATCACAACTTTTGCCTGTTTTGACGCTGTGCATCCAAAGCACAAATAGCAGCCATATGGACGACATCCCTAACACCATCTTCTCTTTGCAAAACATGCACAGGTTTTGCCATTCCTTCAAGGATTGGACCAGTCATTTCAGCGTCCCCAAGTCTCTGGAGTAATTTGTATGAAATATTTGCAGATGCTAAATTTGGGCATATTAGGACATTTGCTGGACCACCCAAACTCATGAATGGATATTGTTCTTGTATTTCCGGGATAAGTGCAGTATCTGCTTGCATTGGGCCATCGATAACTAAAGTCGGATCCAATTCCCTCGCTAATTCCAGCGAATCCTCAATGCGTTCACTCCTAAATTGTCCAGAAGAACCGAAATTTGAGAATGATAACAATGCAACTTTTGGTTCTACACCGAAGCGTCGTGCAACCTTTGCGGTTTGAACAGCAATTTCTGCAAGGGTTCTTGCATCAGGATAGATATTGATTGTTGCATCACCAATGAACATCAGTCTGCCTTTGATTGTCATCATGTATGTACCAACAACACGATGTGCATCGGAGGATGTCCCTATGGTCGCAAGACAAGGTCGTAAGAAATCTGGATAGTCTCGGGAAATGCCCCCAATAATTCCGTCAGCATCTCCCAATTCCACCATCATTGAACCAAACCATGGTCGTGATTTGAGCACTCTTTTTGCATCCGGATAGGTCATACCTTTACGCCCCCTCTTTTCCTGCAATGCATTTGCGTAAGCAGCCTTCCTCCTCGGGTCTTCTCGGGGATCAATTTCGTCACAAACGAAATCCAATCCAAGGGCTTCTTTCGCAGCAGCAATCTCGTGAGATCTTCCCAAAAGTATTGGGAAACATATGCCTTCACGGATACATTGTTCTGCCGCTTTTAGCATTGTAGGATGATCGCCTTCGGTGAATACAATTCTTTGCCTATATCTCCTAGCTTTCTCGATTACTCCACGCATAATCGAGCGCGTTAAACCGAGTCGACTTTCCAATTCATGCCGATATGTTTCCAAGTCGAAAGATTTCGAGACTTCAGAAGAAACCACCCCCTCTTTTACTGCCGCTTCAGCAACAGCACTAGCTTCCCAAATCAAGACACGTGCATCGAATGGTTTTGGGATTAGATAATCAGGACCAAATTGCAATTGAGTCCCTCCATATGCTGCCATCACATCGTCTGGGACGGGCTCTTTCGCTAATTTTGCCAAAGCCATGGTAGCTGCCATTTTCATTCCTTCAGTAATTTCGTCAGCTTGAACATCCAGCGCTCCACGGAAGATATAGGGGAAACCCAATACATTGTTGATTTGGTTTGGATAGTCAGACCTCCCCGTCGCCATAATTGCGTCTTCTCTGACAGCTGCAACTTCCTCAGGCATAATTTCAGGAGTAGGATTCGCTAAGGCAAAAATTAGTGGATTTACAGCCATTTTTGAAATCATTTGTCCAGATACAATCCCTCCCTTTGAAAGTCCAAGGAATACATCTGCACCAACTAATGCATCACTGATATTTCCATCAGGAACATCTCTTGCATATTTCGATTTATACTTGTTCAAATCCCCACCCTCTTTTCTTTTTGCAGTAATTATACCGTTAGAATCACATATCAACAGATTGTTTTTCTTTACCCCAAGTCGAATATAATGCTCAGCACAAGATAGAGCAGATGCTCCGGCTCCAGAAATGACGACTTTGATTTGACCAATTTTCTTTCCAGTAACTTCCAAGCCATTCAACAAAGCAGCACCTGAAATTATCGCAGTACCGTGCTGGTCATCATGCATTACGGGAATATCTAGTTCCTTTACCAATCTCTTTTCTATTTCAAAACACTCAGGGGCTTTGATATCTTCAAGATTAATCCCACCAAAAGTGGGGGCTATACGCTTAACAGTCTCAACAAATTCATCAATATCTTCAGTATCAACTTCAATGTCAAAGACATTTATGTCTGCGAACGCCTTGAACAGTAATCCCTTTCCTTCCATCACAGGTTTCCCTGCTAATGGACCAATGTTCCCCAATCCCAACACAGCAGTCCCATTAGAAATTACAGCAACCAAATTGCCCTTCGCTGTATAATCCATGGCTTTAGATGGGTCCTTCTCGATTTCAAGGCAAGGATATGCTACTCCAGGTGAATATGCGAGAGACAATTCATGCTGGGTTGAGTGTGGTTTAGTTGGTACGACGGTTATTTTTCCATGAGGTTCCATGGAATGATAATCCAACGCATCCTTTCGGAATTGTTCCTCGGTCATGATTCTCCCTTCTCTCTTCGGGGGCTAGCCCCCTCTATTCTCTTTCCCCTCAAATGAGGCAGAAGAAGAAGGTTAGAGAACTCCATTTAATCTACGGAATCCCAACCCCCATCATTGAAGTTCTATTGAATATTGGAACCATTATGAGGCGCACAAGAATTGTTGCAACGGTTGGCCCTGCATGCGATTCTATTGAGCAACTTTCACTATTGATTGATGCCGGTGCCGATGTATTTAGGTTGAATTATTCGCATGACCAACCAGAAGACAAGACTGTGATTTACGAACGTATACGCCAATTAGAGAATGAAAAGGAGAGGCCCATTGCAATTCTTGCAGACCTACCTGGGCCCAAATTGCGCCTCGGATCATTCCCAGGTGTCATACAACTTCGGCCTGGAGAAACCCTTCGACTCCATTGCGGCACCTCAAAGATGTCCAACCCCTCACCATCTGATCTACCAGTAGATTATGACGCATTGCCATCTGAAATTTCCATTGGCGATCCAATATTACTTGCAGATGGGTTAATTCGCCTCAAAGTGGTTGATACTGATAGTAATATGATTCATTGCACTATTGAAGATGGAGGCCCAGTTAGTTCTCGTAAAGGCGTAAACGTTCCAGGGACAATAATCGATCTCCCTGCAATTGGCCCTCGAGATGAAGCTGCACTGAATCACGCTCTTCAGAATGGCGCAGATTACATCGCAGTTTCATATGTCCGGAGCGTTGAGGATCTCAAGCCTGCAAGAGACACTATATCTCTTCATAATCAGCATGTTCCAGTAATCGCAAAAATAGAACACCCCGCAGCCTTAGACAACCTTGATGACATATTGGATTACGCTGACGCAGTCATGGTTGCGCGTGGAGATTTAGGAGTTGAAATACCACTCGAATCAGTCCCAATAGCACAACAGAAAATAATCGATGCTGGATTGTCAAGGGGCCAGCCAGTAATCGTAGCAACACAGATGCTTGAATCTATGACAATCAACCCCCGACCAACTCGTGCAGAAGTGAGTGACGTTTCTACAGCAATACGTCATGGAGCAACTGCAGTCATGCTATCGGGAGAGACAGCATCAGGTGACCACCCTATATTGGCAGTAGAGACAATGGCGAAAATTGCCCAATCATCAGAAGAAAGTTGGACATATGAAGAGGGCAGACCCACATCTTCTGAATTTCGCACTACAAGGGCAGTTGCCCACGCTGGAGTTGAGTTAGCAAGGGAATGTGGAGCAGTCCGAATAATTGTTGCAACAGAACACGGCAATGCTCCCAGATTGGTTTCGGGATACCGGCCTGGGATGCCAGTAACTGCAGTCACAGATCGAGTTAGGGCAGCACGTAGGACGTGCCTTTTACCTGGTGTAGATTCAGTACTTGTTGAAGAGAAGACAAGAGGATCTGAAACAATGCTGGGCGCTCTCAAAGTACTTGCAGAACGAGGAGATATTATGCAAGGAGACCTTGTAGTTTCTATATCGGGCTCGCCTTTAGCGATGCGAGGGGCAACAAGCACAGCCCGCCTGTATAGAGTAGGCGAAGGTGGACAAATTCACAGTTCAGAATCCTGATGGTATACAAGTATACCATGGACACAACCAACCATGACCTTCAAATGGTGTTGCAAGCCCAGCCGGGTTATGAACGCCCCAACTCGACGACGCTCGCTCTGCTTGGTCGCTCTGATGTTGATGGCATCTTGGACCCCCTTGGCCTTTGCACCAACCGCTAGCGCCCACGTTGGGATAGTTGCTGAATGGGGAAGTGGTGGCAATAACGACACTGGATGGATAACAATCAATGCAACAGGCGCGGATTCTTCTACAGGCCAAATGGGAATGGGCCATACATTTGTTGATTTTGCACCAGGTGCACAAGTTTCTAATTTGACATTTGAGGTCAGAGTCAATGGCTCAAATGGAACTTGGATAGAGGAGCCTCAACTCCTGCTCCCAGATGCTCCTGCAAGTATTCTCGATTGGCGCGGTTTAGGAGGATTTGGCCAACAGAATAACTTCATTAACGGAGATCCACATACAGGGCGACTATCACCAAATAGCGACTCAAATGCTGGGTGGATACTTCCAGGTGGTGCAACAATCAACGACGTCGTAGTCGAAGCACTAAGGCCTGCGGACCCACTTGTCAGTTTGTTCAGAATAGATGTTAACGTAATTGATTCCGCAATCCATCCCGATGATGGCCGATTGTATATTGCATTCAATGAATCCATTGTTCAACTTGATGCTAACAATGACCCACATGTTATTCACTGGTTTGATAATATTGAGCCATTAGATATGGCAATTGACCCAGCAACAGAACGCTTGCACGTCACTTGTAATGACGGTTTAATACGTGTCTTTTCATTGACTGACAGCTCATTGATTGGAAACTATACTAGCCCATTTGGTGATGTAGTTCATCAGATTGAATCAGTAGGCCCCAACTTCCTCATTGCTTCGAATGGAGCAAAACTTTGGCAAGTATCGTTATCATCAAACTTAGCATCTACTTGGATAGATGTTGGCACACTTGCAACAGATGGCTCTCCTGCAACAGACTTACTTGTGGTTAGCACAGATGTTTGGATAGCCACAGGTGGCGCAGGATTATTCCATTACAGCGGTGGTGGTATGGGCATTCAACAATATGATAGCCAGAATGCTCTGCCCAGTGATGATGTTGTAGAATTGGAGATGGCTGGTAATTATCTTCTGATAGGAATGGCAGATGCAGGCATCTCTCGAAGGGATCTTTCAACAGGTAATTGGGTAGCAACATGGAATACAGGGAATTGGCTATTGAGCGATAATATTGCTGACATATCTTCGATAAATGGCTGGGTACACATTTTGGCAGGCGACGCAGTATATTCTTACAACACCACGAGTTTTTCATTTGGATCTTCATGGTCATTAACTGATTTACAACTATCCCGTGAAGCAGGCAGTTCATTGATTCCATGGCCCAATGGAGGCAGTAGGAGTCCTTCCGACGATAGTGTACTGGTTGGTGATGGGTCCGGCATCTACACAGCTTTACGCCCACAGTTGCAAGGTCATGGAGCCACTACCTCGCCAGTAACTTGGCCACAAATTGTACTCGCAACAGGACCATCTGCAACGGACATGTCAGACACCGTAGAATTGAATGGAACGTTATACATCGTTGCCGAAGACACGATTGAAAGATACAAAATCAATCAATACAGTTGGGATTCTCCCCTTAACTCACCCGTGGGAAGCGCATTAACCACCATCGCTACAGATGGCACAAGCCTATTCGTAGGGACAGAAGGTGACGGTGTCATTCAGATGTCAATCGATGGTATTCTTACACAATCATGGGATACAAGTGACGGCTTATCAGCAAGTGAAGTTAGCGGTATAGAGTATGACCCATTCACGGGCCTTTTGGCAGTAATTCACCCATTCTCAGGAATGTCGCTGATTGATTCTAATTCTACCTCAGTACCACAAACATGGACATCGCAAACTGGTGGACTAGATAGCAATCGAATGAACTCCCTAACTGTTAGGGGAGGGATAGTTTATCTTGGTACTGAAGACGCCGGAGTGGAACGAATAGATATTGGCAACTCAACCCGCTTGACACCTTGGACATCAACAGGTCTTGACGACCTTGAATCCATGCCAATTGCAATTGATGGCGATACTCTTTACCTAGGAGTATTTGGGTTTGGCATCATAGTTTACAACGTAACTTCCGGTGAACAAATAGATCTGTTGCAAAGAACTGGAGGCAACGGCCCAGGTGGAGGTAACCAAATCCCTTCAAATGAAGTCCTCTCGTTGGCTGTTTTAACTTCTGGAACGATTCTTGTTGGTACGGATGACGGTGGTTCTCGTTACACTCCAACGTCTACCAACAGTTGGACAGAAATGGGTAGCACAGGCAATGAGTTCGCTGACGAATTCTATGACTGGGACTTCGATAATCAATACATTTACGCGGCTACTGAAACAGGAGTGTGCCAATGGTCACGGACCAATCTCGCATTCCAAAAGTGCTGGGATGACAACCCAGATGGTTTGCCCGCACAATTCGCTTATTCAATCGAACTCATTGAGCCTGGAAGGATATGGGTGGGTCATTACGAAGGAGCGGGTGTTATCGATGTCACCAATGATACTGTGATTAAAGCATGGCAGGCTGGTGTTGAAACAAACAATGCTAAATCAATCGTCATTGGAGATATTGCTTACATTGGTTATGATGGTCTGGGCATTTTACGCTACGACCTCATCAATGACGAATGGCTTTCACCTTGGGATTCAACAACCACCAATCTCCTTGAGAGCAACGGTGTTACTGCGATGGCCCAGGATACCAATCCCAACAGGATCTGGGTCGGAGGAGACATGGGACTGAATCTGATAGATGTAGTAAATACCACTCTAGTTGTGGATTGGGATTCGGGCAATAATGGGGGCGGAATTACATTATCCAATCAAGAACCAGCTGAGTTGGTAATATTAGGCAACACTCTCTACTATTTGCAAGTGAGATTTGGCAATAATGGATATTCTTCAAATGATAACGTGTATCGTTATGACATTGTGAATCTCACACAAGAATCTACTCTTGATGTTGGAAGTTCAGAAGGTTATTCTGCAATTGTTCATGGAATGGGTGCAGTTGGTAATATTGTTCACTTTGGCATGTCACCCACACAATGGTGGCAAGGTGAAGGCCATATGGTTCGATGGGACCACACAAATGATACTTGGATGGACTCATTCGAAGCGGATGGACAAGTTGAACGTGTCAATGCAAAATTCGCTGGAGATTGTGAACCGGCACCAACAAATTGTCATTTGTATGCGGCTTATGGAAATACACCCCTCCATCAAGTTGACATGAATGGTACACTAGTCCAATCTTGGGATTCGTCAGACATAGAGGGCCCTATTAGGGGAATAGTCACATGGGAAGGTGCAGTACTCTTTGGCACTGAGGATGGCGTGGCTCGTTACGATTACAATAACAATACTTGGTTATCAACTTGGGAGGAAAACAATGGTCTCCCCAACAACGTGGAAGAGGCAGTATATTCGATGGAGATTATCGGGGATGATCTATGGATCGCAACTATGTCAACAGGTGGATGGAATCGAAATTCAAAGATTTTGCAGTTGAATGGAACTACAGGACAATGGACCGTTCATGATGTTGGTAGTGGACAAATCCCAGAAGGTTATGGTGCTGATATTGGATTATGTAACAACATAGTCCATGTTGCCTTGAATCGCTGGGCAGGATGGGGTAGCCAAGGAGGCGTTGCTCGATACGACTTATCACAGAATACTTGGATTTCAGATTGGAACCAAGGGCAGGGAGGTTTGCCCCACGATAATCCAGTGGCAATAGCCTGTGATGAGTCCTATGATATTGTGTATGTTGGTTTTGAAGAAGGGGACGGGTCAATTGCACGCTATGATTACGTCAATTCACAGTTTTTGGCAGTACTAGATGAAAATGACCGCGTCATTAGCGAACCGATTTTTCCGGGAGCAATGCGACATTTCGGTGGCGGTTTAGTAGTCTGTCATTATGATAATGGTGGAATTACATACATTGGGACTACTGGCCAAGTAGTTACAAGTGTTATACCATTTTCACAAGGCTCCGAAGCCACAAGTATTGATCATATTCCAGGCGGCCAGGCATATGAATTTGCCATTGGAAGGGCAGGCGGCTCAAGTGGTTACAATAGAGTAGACAATCTAGATTCTACAGGTATTTTCCCTGGTGCATGGGACAATCTTGCAACACTCTCGACAGGTCGTATTGCTGAATTCACAGGAAACTCGACACATATTTGGGCTGCACCGATTGATGATTTCACATCCACATATGGTTCAGCTATTCTTGAAGGCGAGCGTGGCGCTAATGGGGCGATTGAATGGACTCGTGCTTGGAACATAAATGCAGAGATCATTAACGAAATCACACTCCAAGATGACATACTCTGGATTTCGACCAGTGGGTTGGGGCTTTGGGAAATTAATCTCACCACAGGTGTTCTGACACCTACAGGATTCCCTCTACATGGGCAGATGGATGGCTTGAGTTGGTATGGCGATGAATTAGTAGTCGGGCTGATGGGTACACCTGGAACCGCAGCCGGTGTTCAACGGTATGACACAAACACTAGTCAATGGGGCGCAGGAAAGATTTCGGCAGGTTTGCCGAGTAACTATGTCCGAGATTTCGAGCGGATTGGCGATTTAGTATACATTGCCACACTATCTGGCTTAGGAATTTGGAACCTATCTGCTGATGATTGGGAAGACCCAATGACAACTGCTGATGGCCTTCCAACACCGTTCATCAATCACCTTGATTCAGATAATGGCACACTCATTATTGGAACCCCATCTGGACTACTGACTTATGATTCAAATCAAGGAATCACAGCTCTCTTCGGACGTAATCAAGGCCTAGTCGGCGATACAGTAAGTGGAATTGCTAAGTTAGTAGATTCAAGTGGTCAAGTCAACCTCTTTGTTAGCCATGACGGAGATGGGCCGACACGCCCAGGATTCAGCGAAGTTACACATTCTTCGCAGACATATACTGTCCAAGATACGACTCTCATTGATGTATTGCCAAGCAACACTATCACGGCATTAACCAGTGATTGGTGGGGCGTACACATTGCTACAGATCAAGGTCCAATGATGCATTGGAATGGTCAATCAGCAGAGATGGAACAAGGAGCTCCAAGATCCGCCTTTGCTAATTGGCCAATTACAGATATGTCTAGTGACGGCCAAAACATCATTGCAATTTCAGAATTTGGTGTTGATAGGATCAATCCAACCAACCCATTCCATCCAACAAATAGACTCATAACTTATGCAGGATTATCGGCATCAACCATTTCATCTACTGGAATTTATGTTGTTGGTGATGATGGTTTGCATATATGGGGTCAAGCACCAGCATTTGTCGAGAAGGAGCGTTCAGAAATTCGTCGAGCCACTCCACTTCTCATGAATTTTGGTGGAACAGCATTTGATGTTACAGATGAAGCAAGACCCGGAAACACAATCGCCTTGATTGACCCCTCAAACCCCTTGCTCTTACCACTATTCGGTTCGCCAGGACCTGGCAACATTCCAATGACTCAGGACATGCTGACAATTACGAGTCCAATTAATGGTGCAGCAACATGGGTGTCCAGTACAAGGCTGAATTATTCAGGAACTTGGGACTTAGCATCTTTAGATTCCAATCTTGAAGGCACAGTGCAGACGGCAATCAGGAACAGTGCACTATCATCAACAGGACGTAGTCTGCATATCCAATTGCAGAGCCCTCAAAACGGTTCACTTGAAGTTAGATTAACCTACGATTGGGTAAGACTTGAAACCCCTTCCGAATTGATTGATTTATTTGACCGACCAAATGATGGGGGCAGTATTTTGACTGCACAATGGACAGTTACTCAGGATCATTCCTTTGCTGCATATCGAATATATCTACGCCCAGATAGCAATTGGACAACACCTCCAACTGCTGCAGAACTTCAGCAAGAAACTTGGGATGCAAGGCTCCCAAATTGGCAACGAGAATCAACTGAACTAAATTCCCACGGAGGTCAACCACTTGTGGATGGCACCCCTTATTGGGCCGTAATAGTCATAGAATATCCGGATGGAAGTATAGGAGAACCAAGTCCACCAATTGGTCCGGCCACGCCTACAAATGAAGTTCCTGCGCCACCAGAATGGGCGACTGGCGGCCCGGTGCCATATGAGGACGGAGGTCAAGATGGCGATTTATTCCTTGAATGGGCACCATGTACAGAATTGGATGCCGCAGTGACTCGGATATGGCCATCTAAATTCCCAATTAACGGCAACCCAACGGGTCAGCGATTTAGTCTGGATCTTTCTCATGAAGCAGGGAATAATACCACAATCAGCCCCCCGAATGGAGCTGGTCACGCATTTTGGGTTGCATTTACATGTGTTGATGAAAGCGGTCAACATGACCCAGAAAATGCAACCATTATTGGACCAATAATCCCAACAGGTGGTGTTGATGATGGCATCCCTCCGGCGCCAATTGAGGACATCGCAGCATGGGATACACCAGATGATGAGGGCGGTAGAATTAATGTCAGTTGGACGGCTAACTTAGAAGATGATTGTTCATGGTATACCGTTTTCGCCATCCCAGCACAATCCGAATCACCACCTGACTGGGCAGATGATGCTGAGATTGCTGAAATTGTAGTCCCATGTCTGAAGCGTGATGCCGAATCAACGACAATTGAGGTCATCATCGATGACATTAATGGGGCTTCGATTGTGGATCAACAGCCATATTGGATAACAGTGGCCGCCTCCGATAATTGGGGTAATGTTGATCATTGGAATGTCACCTGGGTTCAGGCATTTAGCGTTCAGAACACGATAGGCGTTAATCCACCACCACGTGTTGAAGATTTGCAGGCTTGGGACCATCCAGATGATGATGGAACAGCA
>MDTG01276608.1_pt1 | contig 19709 bp, 9 predicted proteins | sample 811421 | NCBI WGS metagenome assembly MDTG01 (sample SAMN05326645, study PRJNA326480) | marine metagenome | isolation source: seawater | place: Pacific Ocean: South East | collected 2011
ACCAGTTGATGTCTCCTCTACCAATTCTTCAATGGTAAGTAACTCTAACTTGAGACGATACTCCTCTGGTGTGTCATCATCAGGATCATAATCATCATGGCAAAGATAGTCCCACTCATGTACGAGTGCATCAATCAGTTGTTCTTTAGTGTAAGTCATTCAAAAACTGGTATAATTCGTTCACGTATCTCTTTCAACTGCTGTGGATCATTACCATACTCACCCATATGCATGAAAACACAATCAATGTATCGTAAATTGTTACGTTCAGCATCAAGGACAAAGGAATCACAATACCTTAAGATATCTGGAGGTACTTCTAAATTCTGATAGTCGTAATCAATAGTCATAGTTAATAAGTTTTTTGTAAAATGGATCACATATTTTGTATTGACCTTTAATGTGACTCTTACCAATAAGATCTTTATTGATATAGTGTACAGTCAATGATGGATGATCAATCCAGTCTTTATATGTCCATGATGCAGATCGTACATATTGATTGCCTCCCTCTTCACATTTCTTTCGTATTTGTGAATCAAGTTTGTGTGCTACTGCATCAATAGTAAACTCTACAACGTAATGTAATATGCCATGAACAAACAAGCCATGAATAATAGGAAGATTGATATCAGTATCCTTGACATATCTTGCTCTAGTATAATCGTTGAAGCACCCGCTACCATTAGTAGTCTTATTAGTGTAGTTCTTTGGTTTAATCTCTTTCTCTATGTTAGTCCCGATTTGGATTGCATCTCTGCCAAGCTTACCAGGAAGAGGGTTACATCCAGCAACACGAGCAACAATATGCTCACGCAAAGTGGAACTATTAGAGTCGTTGATGTAGACTTCATACAATTCCTCAAAAAGATCACATTCTGTTTGTGTGGGATGACCTAGTGCTCGGTCAGTTGCAAGTGAAATTAATTGTTCTGAGAACATTGTATTGATGGACAACTCACATAGTATGGCACATGTGTTTGAGTATGTCAAGGTCACTGTGACAGTTATTAATCGTCCACTGCATCAACCGACTCAATATCGCACACCGGCACTTCATGCTCGCCACCAATCATATACCAGTGCATTAACTGTCCATGATATTCAGGATGTGCAACGTATTGTGTAGTATACTCACGTTCACCACAATACAACAACTCACTCTCAGGAATACAATGTTCTTTCAACATTGCTTGTAATTGCATATGCTGCAATTCTACTTTTGATGGTACTTTCATATATCAATTGTTTTCCCATATTATATCACCATATGCATCAACCACATAACATCTGATATAGTAGTTTGCGTTTGGACATTGACTCTCTTTTGGGAACCATGATCCTGCATTAAGACATGCTACGGTATCATCAGGAAATTTAATGGTATTGAATACACCTTGTTTCATAATGTCAAGAACATATTCATCAATAAACTCTTCGTACCAAGTATTTACTGTATTCTTAGTAGATTCATCTAATTGATTGTATGTGCTTAAATCAAAATAGACTAGTGTCTGCTGATATCTTTGTGCATATGATGCAATTAAATCATATACCTGTAGTTCATTTCCCTGTATGATCATGATCCTTCCTCATTATCAATGGCATCTTGTGCTTTTTTGATGATCTCTTCTAAAAAGTCTTTGTGAGTACGAACTTGTTCTGGTGTTAACTCATCTACCATGTCATTCATTGGAGGATTTTTAACTTTACCATATTCACTGAGAAGAATATCAAAGTAATTAGTCTCAGTAAGAGATTTAATTGTAAGATAGTTTGCTATTTTATCTCTGAATAACTTAAGATAATGTCTACTAGTAGGCATGAACTGATTATCTGTTGTAAGATATTCCACATCAGGAAAATCTACTGAGTATACTTTACTATAAAACTCAGGTGAGATTGGAAATTTAACAATATCTGCATTTGTAGAGAACTCAGTCTGATCTGTTATATCTCTCAATTTTTGTCTGTATGTAATATATTTTGCTTTATCAGCATCACTTAATTGAGAGTCTGGTGCTAGTGCCCAATCAGTCTCACTTAATAAAAAATTGCGGGCAAGTCTAATAGTGAGAGGTGATACTGAAGATGTTTTAGCATACATTCTAGCGAGTTCTTGATTGAACTCTTGATCTTCTAATGAATCAATCAAATAATATGATTCAATTAATTTATCTTTTACCGCTTTACCTTCATCAGTTGAAAGTTGCTCCATTTCATAGTCAACCCATTCAAATTGAGAGGTAGAAAAATTCTTTCTATATCTTCTACGTTTAGCATAATATGTGTCATTGGTAAACCAATTAAACAAGATCAACTTATCCTTATCACTATCCCATAAAGGATAAAGAAAAGGAAGCAGGGTATCTTTCCAATAACTCTCAGGAATTACCTTTGCCGCACCATTGTATGTAATTTCCTGATTTACCGTGTCAAGTTGTACTTGTAACACTGGTATGTCAGCCGAGTTCTGCGTTGACATGTTGTTCAATTATAGTCTCCAATATATTTAGAAAGCTTTGATAAGGTACTTACATAATCTGTACGGTACAAGCAGAGGAATATTAAAATCTGGATCTAATGATACGATTGGTTCAACTTTAGTAGTTGACTTCATCGTAAGTCTAGCATCACTAGCATTTAATCCAGAACTATATGTAATTCCAGGTCCAGTTTCACCTTGTACTGTATATGTAAGACTATCAACAGCAGGTTTTGAGATAGCACCAGCAGTTGGAACAAAAATTAATTCGGTTACTTTCTCTTTCCAATAAATTACCTCAGCAATACCATAATGGTCAGTGTTATCTGCATTATCATTAGCACTATTAGCATTTGCTCGTTGCTGCTCAAATTTGATTTTAACACCATCTTGTTTTGCTGCAGCTGGTAATGCAACACTATAAGTATACCATTTTGTATTTCCTCCAGTACCATCCCACGTACTATTAATTGATGGAACAGTTCCAATTAAAGGATCTACTCTACTAGCGTTTGGATTGATAATAGTATCAATCAAATTCCATGTTTCAGATCCATTCAATTGATAGTAAACTTTCAGTGTTTCTTCTGGTTTATTACCACCATTTGAATCGTTTCCTCTTGCTGCTTTTATGGAAATATAATTTACTTGAGTGCAATCTGTTGGTTTAACTACAGCAAATCTTGTTTTACTAGTCTTTCCATTTACTCCACCAAATTTCAAGAATGACTCAATTTGATTAGAACTATTTGGAATTAAAGTTAAATCTGAAACTATTCCAGCATTTTGATCTACTTGTGCAGATATAATAGTTCCAGCAGAACTACCATTTAAGACATATGCATATGGTTGTTCAGTATATCCACTACCTCCACTAGTTAGAGAAACATTATTTACTGTGCCATTTGCAGAAGTGGTACATGTAGCAGTTGCACCTGTTCCACCACCGCCTATGATCTTAATAATTGGTGTTTCAGTTGGTTTCTTGAAGTTTCCAGTAACACCACTACCATCACCAAAATCATAAACATCTACATCCCAATCATCTGCATCTGCAGATCCAGATTCAAATACATCACCAATACTAACAGTTGTTGTTCCACCTTCCCATCCGGTAACAACTCCTAATCCAACTTTAACATATCCTTTGCCACCATTAGCAACACCACCACCAGGTGATGATCCTCCAGATCCAACAGTGATTGCAGCAGATGCAGGATTACCTAATGCATCCCATCCAGTAACACCATTCCATACTCCGGCACCACCGCCACCACCGCCACCAGGTGTCCAATAATCATTATTATATGTTATGTTTAAAGTTGCATAACCATTTCCACTAGATCCTTGAGATTGTTGAGCAGCAGTAAAATAATCGCTTCTAAGAGAACTAGTTCCTGTCATTCCTCCGCCACCACCTTGGTGACCACCGTTACCACCAGGAGCACCACCCGGACCACCAGGAGCACCACCACCACTACCACCAGGAGTAGTAAATCCATTACGGGCAGCACCGCCACCGCCGCCGCCTCCACCGCCGCCAACGCAACCGTAATTACCACCTTTACCACCTGATCCAGGTCCTAGTGCTTGAGATCCCTGCTGCAATCCCACAGGAGATAATCCATTCTGTCCCGGTCCACCATCGTTACCATCAGCACCAGCACCACCACCGCCGCCAGCACCAATTACTAACTGAGATCCTCGGTACAACAATGTGGCACCGCCACCACCTGCTCCACCTTTGTTACCATCACCTGTACCACCTTTCTTTCCACTAGCACCATTGGAATTACTACCACCATTACCAGGACTAGTGCCACCGTTGCTACCTTTACCACCAATACTTACTGACCAACTCTGTTGAGTAAAATTACTAAGTCCATTACTTCTTATTTCTGCATTTATTAGAACTCCTCTATGACCAGATCTACTATTATTAGCATTACCTCCTGCACCACCAGAAAGACTAAATTTAGCTGTCAGAATACCAGCAATTCCACTTAAACCACTAAATGAACCGTTACTAGTCTTAGTTTGACTATATGATCCACTTTGTCCTGTGACTTCTTTGTTTACACCATTAGTTCCCACACCATATGGTGTAAATCCTAATAATCCACCAATACCACCACCATTTGGGTTATTTGGATAATCTACTTTAGGAAATCCTTTATTTGTTACTCCATTTTGTCCATCAGTTCCATCTAGACCATTAAACTTACCGCCGCCTTTAAGTCCTAATTTCTGAGTTCCACCTTTATCTCCACCAGAACCACCAGACTGTCCAGATGCTGCTCCACCCTTTTCGCCACCGTTAGCAACTAAATGTACTCCACTACCATCACCAATTTTAAGACTACTAGCAGTTCCATTGTTTCCTGGTGAAGTTCCATTAGCACCAGAACCACCACCACCAACTACAAGATATTGTAAAGATTCTGGAGATCCTGTAACTGTACTAAAATCAATAGAATAATTACCAGGATTAGTAAATTCCCATACATTGGTATAATTAATAATTGGAGTTCCACCAGTAACGATATTTCTACCGCCAACTACAGAATTAGATGATAATGTATATGATACTGGATTAGGAATAAAAGTTTGAAACTCCCAAGATCCTGCACCTTGAGCACCAGATGCTAGATATGCTTGATCTGCAGGATCTGCAGTATCATCTTTTAAAGTACCCGATCCACCTGCTCCACCATATGCATCAAACGCATCATAAGTTGCAACTGTATTATCATCGTTTGGTCTTCTAAGTAATCCATGTTTGTGAGTAAAGACTTGACCAGTTGTAGGATACCATCTTTGAACTCTACCCCTACCTTCTTTATAATCTTGTAAATATCTATCTCCACTCCCCTCTCTCACCCATTGTGTTTGACCAGGAACACTATGAAAAACACTATGACTATGCTGAAAAACTCCAGGTAATTTAGAATCTTTCATTGTAACAGTTACATCTTGACTACCAATAATAGTACATCCAGTAGTCTCAACAACTGCATCATATCCGCTAGTAGTAATTCTACCCAAGGAAAAGTATTCATCTTGAGATTCTTTTGCAAAATACCACTGACCACCAGCAACACCTACACCGAGAGACGAATTTCCAATATTTGGAGAATTATTACCAAATACTGAGTTGTTACCTACAATTTTTCTTGCTTTAGTATCAGGAACTGCAAATGTGCCTAAATTAGTAACTCCCCACCAATCTAAAACGTTTGCAGTAGTAATTCTAGAAATACCTCCAGTATCAGAATCAATTCTAACTTCTGCTGTAGCACCAGATCCACCGCCACCACTTATAGTTACCGTTGGAGGATTATAAGGATCATATCCTTCACCTGCAATTAGAGTAGTAATAGTAGTTATTTTACCTGTGTTATCATATTGTGCAGATGCTGTTGCTTGTATTCCACCAGCAGCAGGTGCTCCTATAGTAACAGTAGGAGTACTGGTATATCCAGCACCAGAATTTATAAGATCAATTCCTTGACTAGCTCTTCCACCATATTGATTTCCAATAATAGAATACAATATAGGATAATCAGAAATCTGATACTCTGATCCATCACAATATAGATATCCTTCGTGAGTATATGCCGGATCATCTCCTGTTATATAAGCATTACCGGTTTTTTCACTTAAATTGCCATAATTTATATCTCCAGATTTAACATAATTATGATCAAAACTATTATCAGTGCTTTTTAAATTAGGCACAATAGATCCGATTGGTGTAGTATCCACCAACATATCGGTCAGGAATCCCTGTCTTGCGTTTCTATAACTTTGTGACATTACTATTAAATCTTAATTAAATATTCCATAACAATATATGGTGATGTAGCAGCATCAATAGAAACTGAGCTATCAGTTCCTATATCCATACGTGTCACCAAATTTTCAGGTGGCACATTAATTGCATTTGTTTTAACTTTATAACTATGGTCACCTTTTTCCAAATAAATGCGATGATTATGCCTAGTTGGATCTTCTCCAGCTGTAATTGCTAAGTCAATAGTATCTAGAGTTTCATTATCAACATCGGTAATAGCAAATTGAGATTTATGTTCTTGATTAGATTGTAATGGGACAACATCATGCAAACTAACATTATCAAAATCTAATGGGACTCCAGGATATCCAGATTCATATGTAATCGGAATGTCATTATCAAAATCATCTGCTTCATCACCACCACCACGGTATACACATAATCCTAGAAGTTCCGTAAAGTTAGCATAAGTTGCAGTATCATTTCCGTTAGGTGATCCTTCTGCTTTCCAACCATCAAGAGTAAATTCTTCGTTATTCAAACACCCATAAGTATATTCAGTCTGACCATATCCAAAAATACAATATCCATAATAAAGAGTTTCTTGTACTCCCTGATCAGTAATAGCGGCATCTCTCCACTTATCAATTGCCTTACAAACATTCTGACCACTTCCAGGTGGTTGACCAGAATCATTATTATATCTAGTTGCATCTAACCAATCTTGAATAGGTATAGTTGATGCATTTCTACGACCAGTAGTACCACCATTTGGATTAGGTTCATCTCCCGAAGGTTCGTTTGTTTGTAGATTTCTTGCTCGCACAGCACTATGAAAGTGCATATGTCCGGCAACTGCATTCTCTTCAACACCTTCAATCTCAGTATAATGTATATCTCCAGCATATTCCCAAGATGGTCTTCCTCTAAGAGGAATTTCTTGACTTGGTACTGTTATAGTACCAGAATATGTAATGGTTACCGTATCACCGATTGCAGATGTTACTTCAATTCCAATACCAGATCTACTTACTAAGTTACCCAAAGCATTTGGCAATCTAATATTATTATAGGATCCGGCATTAGCACCTGATGTTGGTTCTGGATATTTTGAACCAAGATCAGGGACCATAAATTGTGTATCAGACAAGACATCAAATGCTGTCCCGTCAGGATTTCTCCTAAGATATTTACATGAATCACCTGTTCCTAAAATTGCTGCTAATGCAGGATAATCAGAGGCAAAATATTTTGTTCCATCACATTTAAGATATCCAGCAGGCAACCTAGATTTATTAAGTGCAGTACTGGGATCACCTTGATATTCTAACGGCCAAATAATAACTTGACCCGATAAATTACCATATTTAGATCTTTCTTTGGCGTAAAATGCAGGCATCAGTATGCTTTGATTATAAACGTCATTGTTACATTAGGTTGAGTGGTATCAACCGTAATATTTAGGGCATCTTCTAAACTATCAGCAGTTAAAGAGGATCCATCTGCATCATTTGCAGTATGAGAAGGAGGACTAGCGATAGATCCTATACCCTGAGCAATTTCAAAACTACCATGATTATGTGCTCTGTATATTTGTTCTTTAGGATCTTTAGCAGTATTAGTTGTATTTAATGTACTAGGATATGTGGCATATTTAAATGCTAAATCAATAGTTCCACCAGATTTTGCCGGTTGACTCATAGTAATTTCATAAATTGGTGCTGCAGCAGTACCTATATTTTCAACAACTTGGACCATTGTTCCTTCACGGAAGTAATAATATTTACTATCAACTACAACAGGTGTAATGTACATTAAAGGAGTAATTTTATCATATTGATACCAACTTTCACCTCCAGAACTATATGCTCTTTTGATATTTGTACTAGCAGGTAGTGTAATTTTATTAGAATCTTGAGTAAGAGTTACTCCAGAGACTGTAAATACAGGAGAAGTTTCGGGGTTATCTTCTAGTCCATCACCTCTAATAGGAGCACCAGTATCATATCCAAAGAAATTTGACCTTCCTCTTAGACTCATTGGGGGTGGAAACATCCCAGTATGGCAAGGTGTTTTATGTTCATCACTAGGAACGTAACTAAAAGTATCAGTATATCCTCGTTCAAATACAACTTGATCATATGTTAAGGCTTCATGTCCTGTTCCACCACCGTCTTGATTACGATCAGTAGTTGCCCATTCATCTTCACCAGCAGGAATATAACCCCAATAATCTTTTCCCGAACTATCTTTTACAAATTCTTGATATCCTTCACAACGTGGAAGTGTATTTTCATGTGTTTGATCACCATAGTATGTTATATTAGTAGCACCATTGTTCCACTGAGTTGGTTCTGCTTCTTTAAGAGCACAGTTAATAGGACCTCTAGTTTCACTACACTGATTAGATGTAATGTCACCGGTCATATCAATACCCCTATCAGTACGAAATACCATAGGACCAGAAGCATTTGGGTTTACTGATGGTATATTTTCACTATGTCCATGTGATGGTGTATGATTAATTCCTAATTTTCTATTCAATGTATGTACTGTCTCCAAAAAGTCAGGAGATCCCATAGTAATATTATCAAATTTAAAATATAAATTTCCGGATAAATTTAACGTAAAATCAATGTCAGTTGTTGCTTGATATGTAGTGTTTATCAACGTATTTTCGCCATAAGAATCAATTAGATCACCTAATTTATCTCCTTGTGTATTATATACAGAATTTAATGGATCAGTTTGACCCATCTTATATTTGTCAAGTGTAAGATAATCTCTTTCAACATCTATCAAAACTTTAGCAGATAGATTTGGAAGTCTAAAAGTTGCATCTGTACCGTAATATGGAAATTCTGGATGATTTCCCGATACATCTGTCATATCACCACCATAAGAATCACCTAAAGATGAAGCTAATAATGGATAATCAGAAGCAGTTAATGTTTGACCATTACAAGTAATCCACCCTTTGGGGATATTAGATTCTAAAAATCCAGTACCCCCATCTCCTCCCCAAGGCATGATAGTGCCAATTTTGGCAGCTCTCATGGTTTTAATTGAATCGTATCTTACTGTCATTGTTTTTAGATCAGAGTTCCATCAACCACCAACCACGAAGAGAAGGTGGAATTGTTCTGGCATTAGAGGATCCTTCAATGTCAACAGGACCAGCATAAACTAAACCAAAAGCAGCATTTCTAGATTGAACTACAAGTTCTCCAGAATCCCATGCAGTTGCTAATGTTTGACCAGCACCAGCACCAACTCTAGATCCAGTAGTATCACCTTGAATTGCTGTTTGAACTGCTCCATCTTTCAATGCTCTAATAATTAAACTTGTGTTATAAGTTAGATTTCCGCTAAGTTCAGTAAATCTAATCATATCGCCAGTTTGAGCATCATTTGGTAGGTACAAGACCATATTACTACCGCTAGAAGTATTAACCAAGTAGTTATTATTAACTTCAAGTGGATTATCTTGCTGTTGACCAATACCAGTGGTAGGATCAAAATCAAGATATGTATGTCTTCTACCACCATTACCTGTCCAATATTTCTCAATACCAAACGAATCAATAGCGTTATTTTGATAAATCTTGAAGTCTTTCGGACCATCAGTACCACCAATACCTGCAGAACCCATATTATCAATATGGAATACTACATCAGATGCATTTTCAGTAATCAGTAATCTACCAGCTTGATAGAATGTTTCACCCATCTGAAGACTGCCAGTTCTTCCCTGTACACTAAATGAAGGTACAGATGAACAAATACCGTTCATCTGGCAATCATCCCAGTAAACTCTAAAATCACCGAAGATATTAGCAGAACCCTTCAGGGTCATGCCATTAGTCTTATTGATAGGATCTTCAATAGATCCATCTCCAGAGTGACCATCGTCATTTGCAATTGACAATACTAGAGTTTTACTATCAGAACCATACATTCTAAATGCACCACCATAGATGGTAGTATCATCATAGACACTAAGTTCGCCACCATTATATAAGTCATAATATGGTGTTGTTGCAGCATTTGGTTCTCTAATACTCTTAGGCATCTTGACTGCATAAACTGCATCAAGAGAACCATCAACACTATCAGGAACAAAGAATTCACTACCAATCCTGACATAAGTTGGATAATCTAGTTTAGGTGAAATTAGATCTCCATTGCGAAGTCTAATCTCTAATCTAACATCGCTAGTATTCGGACTACGAGCCTTAAGGGCAGTTGCACGAGCAGATTGAGTTGCAGGAATGTCATCTAATAGAACTGTTGTTCTAGGAGCACCAACTAATTTGACAACATTTACACCTGCTTGGAATGCCTGAGCTGTCGTTCCTTCACGTCCTCTACCACCAGAAGTATAAGTAGAATTACTTGACGTTGGTAGAATTAATCCGCCAGTATTTGTATCTGTGCGTGGTGTATCAGTTACCTGAATAATTTCAATTTGCTGATCCTGGACATATAGGATTACATAATCTCCAACACTAAATGCATCTAGATTAGACTGAATTACAATATCAGAAGTTGCTGCAGTAATTGCTTCTGCAAGAGTTGTTGCAGGTCCTAAACCATTCGGATTAATTGACTGTGGATCATGCTGATACACATAAACAACATCGCTATCTTTGGTATATGCAGAAGGAGTAGTTCCAAACTGCTCGGATAACATAAAGACTGTAGCATGAGTATTACCGATTCTTGTATCACCAGTACAAGTATCTACCTCAAAAGTAGTAATTGCTGGAGTTCCTCCATTAGTAATCCTTAATTTATCTCCAGTAGGAGAATTGGTATATGGAGTTGAACAACTGCCATTTAGATTCAGAAGACCGTTAATAATAGTTGTATCAGAATCAATGGTGACATTACCTGTTACAGAATCAACTTCAAATACTGTCTTCACACTATTAGTATCACAACCAGTCTTGACCGATAGTTTCTTAGCAACTTGATCAATTAAGGTCTTAACTTTAAAGAGTTCCCCTTTATCATCAATACCATCACCAGAAGGAGTTCCATCATCACGAGAAACAATTACATAGTCTCCAATAGAGATAGTTCCGCCAAACTGAGAAAGGTAAATATTTTCTTCAGTTCCGGAATTGTCAAGATCAGTGGTAATCCAGGTAGAATTAAACTGAACATTACATTTGTAAATTGGTGCAGTATCATTATGATCGCTTCTAATTGCGGTGAAAGTTCCAAATGGTAATCTTTCAACTATTAAGAAGAATGGAGCAGTATTGATTCTTGGGAGAGAAACGACACGAACAAATTCTGGATGCTTATTACCAGAAGAATCGGTATCAATAAGCAGAATATCATTCTCAGCAAAGTATTGATCACCTGCAGCATCAACTGGTTTATTCTTAATTGGTAAGTAATACTGATTACCACTCAATGCAGAAAGAATTTGAGGTTCAATTATTGGTGTTCCACCAATTGTAGTAATTTCATTCTGGAATACCGTACCACCCCAATCACCACTACCAGAAGTATCAACAGCGTTGTATTCTGCATCTGCAGTAGTTTTTCTAGCAACGCTAATAATATCAACGTTGGAGTTAAATAGGTTATTTCCTAGGACACCGCTAGTATGAGTAATCTTACTAGAACCAATTTGTCCTCTATCTGCTACGAAAGAATAAGATGCATATCCACCACACAGTGTCATATCAGAATTAAATCTAGCAGTAGAATCAACAATTAAGTTGTTTCTAATTCTAGTATCTCCACCCTGACCACCGATTGTAATGTCTGAAGCATTAGTAGCAAAATCAAGTTTTGACGTGTTGGAATTACCGGAGAAAAATTCTACAGTACCAGCAGTAGAAGAAAGTTTAACTGTATCAGTGAGACCTCTTCTAGTTCCTAACTGGAAATCACCCGCAACTTTAAGTGCCTTACTACCAATCTGAGTAAATGATAGTGACTCGTTATTATTATATGCACCACCAATAGTAATCTTAGAAATATTACTATTGAGATCTGGTGTATTACCAACCCAAATGTTGCTATGCAGAGATTTATTACCAACATAAACGTATTGATCTTCCGTTGTAGTGTTGAGTAGATTTAAAGTTTCTACAGAATTACCAATATTAAGTGTACCAGTAAAAGTAGTATCAGTGACTAGATTAAATATACCACTTGTCTGAGATGTTCTGATCTCAGCAGTTACACCATCATCACCATTAACTTCAATGTCATGCTCAAAACGAGCATCATCAGTAAATCTAGATGTACCATCAACAACCAATGCTCTGTCTAGTTCAGCATTAGTTACATTAATACCAACACGACCATTATTTGTAGTTGCAACTCTAAGTGTTGCTTCATTTGCTGGTGTTGCACTGTCGCCACCAACTAGAAGTGCATAATCAGAAGTTGTTTCAGTTCTATTTGCAAATGCAGGATGACTTAGATAATCAGAAATTATCTTACCACTGATGAATGCATTACCAACAACATCAAGGTTTGCACGAGGAGCAGTATCAACATCAACAAATGCAGTCATATATGCATCATGTGCAGATCTTGCGACTGTGTTAATACCAAGTTTGTATTGACCAATGTCATTGGTATCAGTTCTAATTGTTTCAGAACCAATAACTCCAAATTCTTTCCAAGAAGAATTAGAGAACTCTAGTCTTACACCATTTCCAAGTGCTACCTCAGTAGCCCAAAGTCTTGGATTGTCATTTGCAACGTTAGCCCTATTTTCAATAATAGCAATTTGACAAGTATTAGCACTGGCAGTAAATCCATTACCAATAATTTGCCAAAGACCATTAAATCCAGGGTCACTATAGTTAGAAATTCTAATCTGAGATCCGCTAGTAACACCAACTTGATCATCAGATAAGTTGTTACCCCAAGTAATGGTAATAACAGTGCTTCCATTCATCTGGAAGTTAAGGATATTTGCAGTAGTAACTGTTTCAAAGAAGTTTGCGTAAATCCATCCAAGAGACCCAGTACCACCAACTTCAGATCCTTTTAGAAGGATATCCCCTGATAATGGAACTTCAGACCCATACAATACGTTTTGGGTAGTATTAATTGCAGTTCCAAGACCTGTGCTATACACAGGACTTTGATTAGGTGTAATATTTGACCCAATACTTCCAACTACATGATTTTGAATTTTGTAACCTTGTGCAGCACCATTTGAACCACGTGGATTAAACTGGAATACAGAAGCAGCAACTCGGTTTCTTGCAATTACAATATCGCCATTTGTATCTTGATTAAGGAACTGATTAGTCTTATCAAGTGTTGCATCATCACCGTCGCTAGGTGATACATTAGAAACTACCGTAAATGCATATTCTCTAACTCTACCCAGAACATTAATAGTAACAGGAGAGTTAAATGTACTCATGCGATCTTGAGCATCACCACCATTAACAGTAATGTACTCATTAAATGTTACAGGAGTATCAAAAGTAGTAACAAGACTACCAATATCTTCAGTGTCATCATCAGAATCAACTAATTGTGCAGATTCTAAGAACTCTTCTTCACCGGTAATAGCATCAATCTTACGGTTACCAATGTATAGGTCACCGTTAGAGTTTAGACCAGTGTAGAATACCAAACCACCATCTTGCTTCTTAGACTGTGCATAGAAGTCTTGGGTTGGTGTTAGGACGATTTCCTGACGGGCAGGAAGACCTGTTGAATAGTTACCAGGACCGAATCCAAGATACTCAAACGTGTGGTTACCAGCACGAGCAATAGAAGGTCTTCTAAGTTCAACATATAGTCTCTGATCAGACATTACAGTGCTGTCACCAGCAATAGGAATGCGACGATCTTCAGATCCAGATGCAGCATTACCCTTCTGCGCTCTTAATCTATTATCAATGCTAGAATTAACTTGAGTATAAGTATTCTGCAACAATGCTTGCTGAGTCGTAAAGTCAAGCATTGCTTCACGAGTCATTGAACCCTTAAAGTCGTTAACTCTAACAAGACCGTGAGTATAGTTATCTGCAGCAGAATATGTTGCAGGAACATCAAGTTGGGTGTTATCTAACTGCTTGAACCAAAGAGGATCGTTCTTATAGTTCAGTGGATATAGTTTGCTGATTGGTTGAGAGAACTTCATATTTCTGAAGTTACCCTGATTACCAGCACCAGTTGGGAATGGTGAGATGTTACCACGAACAGCAGTTAGATAGTAAATACCATCTTGCTGACCGTAAATACGGCGTTGAATTTCCTCAACATCAAAGATATAGAAGGTATCATCAAGTTCCCCAGTATCAGTTACAGACTCTACGTAGAACTGAACATTTGCATCGTCAGTAATGATATCACCAGGAGTGATAGTATAAACTTTGGATCCAAGTTGTCTGTAGTAATATTCTGGATAGTTTTTACGAATAAGATCCTTAATGTATAGTGACTTACCGAAGTCTTCATCAGTCAGTAGGTCAGCAAATACCGCACCTTGAGCAAATCGGATATTTTCAAAGACTGAATAGTCAATCTTACCAGAAATACCCTTGAGAATCAAATACCAGTCACTTGTATTTGGAACATTGAGTGCTGCATGTATGAATGCATAACCCGATGAATTGCCATACTAATCAACTCTGTTTGCAGAATTTGATTGAGTTTTGTTAGCAACGAAAGAACCACCCTGAGGTGCAGTAATCTTAACTGTAGTAAACGTTTCATTCAACAATCCAACGTTTGTAATACCTAAGTCAAATACAGTTACTTCTAATAGTTCGTCACCACTTTGTGCATCATTAAAGTATCTACCAGACTGAATAGTCATGGAGACATAGTTAGAAGTCTCAATAGTCTTAGCGTACTGAGTTGTGCCTACAACGTCTCTCTTAAATGGATCATATGCAACTTCTTCATTTAAATTGTTATTAAGGAAATCTGCTTTAGTGAATCCAATAACTTCATTTGCTTGTACTGGGTTGAAGAACCTTGCTTTTGTTACAGAACCAGATACTGGTTTAAGTACAAGTTTTTGTGGTAGAAGTTTTCTAGTTTCATCCTTACGAACTTTAATGGTAAATCCATTAATAGGATCACGAACCGCTTGTAAGTACTCAGGAATAACATAACGAAGACGATAGATACGATCATCTTTATCTCTTTCATCCTTGATTCTTTCAAACCAAGCATCGTTAGTCTTATCTTGACCAGAGATATCACTATAAGTATTCTCATGCAATCTAGTTAAGATGCTTTCATCATACCTAGGATCATTAACATTAGAAGAATGATCCTCAACCTGCATATACCACTTACCATAAATTGCTGGTGTGGTATTTGGATTTAAATATGACGGATCAAATCTTACGGGTGATTCACGCTTATCTGCAAATGTTGAGAAGTCGTAAGAACCGGTCTGGAATGTAATTGCATTAATATCAGCAATTGCATCTGCCTTTGTTGCGTGAATAGTGAAAGTTTTTTCAGTTTGATATCTTGCCCAGAAGAATTTATCTCCACGAATTCTACCATTACTATCAGAGATAGAACTATCTCCAGCATAGTTAGAACCTACAAGAGGAACACTTCCACCTTCATTTGCTCTGAAGAATACCTGATGACCAGAAATATCTGCAAAAGGAACATCAAAGATATGTGGTACATCAGTACGAATCTTAGAGTTAGTATTTGCCTCTAGGATACAAGAGTACTGATGCAAATCATAATTATCATCTAATACAAATTGATATACATCAATTTCAATATCAGGATCAATAGACTCTACTTCAGCAGAGTGAATATAGATACCTGCTGCAGCATTTTCTTTGCTGTTTGCAAGCATAATCTTTGTTTGATCTGTTCCGTTAAAGACTGAAGTTCCTTCATAAGGTTCTGGTTTTGTCTTTCTTGCAGGAGCAATTACATAATACTCTTCGTTAGTTTCAAAACCATTTGGAAGTCTAATCTTTCTCTTGTCAACATCAACATAAGAGTTAGTTACACTATCATAACGAGGACGTGGAACCAATCTAATTGGTGTGCCAGTTTCTAGGTTATGTGGGTTAGCACCAGAACCTGTTCTAAGAGTCCAGGTTGTTGCTCTGGAAGCAAGTTGTGTGGTAAGTTGAGAAGGTTCTACTCTAGGAATAGTATTCAGACCGGTCTGAATAATCGTTGAGATATTAGTAAAGAACTGACGAATAGCAGAAGCTTGATCAGCACACTCCGGATAAGAGGTATGTTGAGTAATAGTATCGTCAACAATTGGCGAGAACTCAGATGTATATACGCCTGAAGTTAAAGTGAAGTACAGGTAAGAGTTTGTAGTAGTTGCATTTGCATTTACCGATGGACCAAATGCAAGTCCGAGTGGAGACTCAACTCTATCAACTGACTGTAAGTATCCAGGATTTGCAATTGTATTATTAACAATTTGGAATAGAGTAGTAACAGCAGATGCTACATTTTGACAAGATCCGTTAGATACAGTTCTAAGAACAGATGAAAGTGATGTTGGGGTTGATACTGCACTAGAAATAATATTAAAGAGTGTAGTAATAGTTGTTCTTGCATCTTCACACGATCCAACAGATAAAGTTCTTGCAACATTAGCAAGAGAAGATGGTGTGTTGATAGCAACAGTAACTAGATCAGTGAAAGTTGTCAGAGATGATTTAACATCATTACACGATGCATTAGATAAAGTACGTGTAACACCATATAGTAGATTACTAGAAGTAATGGTATTAGTAAGTATTTGAATCAACGTGGTGATCGTAGCTGCCTGTGAAGCACAAACAGGGGATCCATCAGCAGTAATTGTTAGGTCTTTAGATTGAGTTAAAGTTGTATGACCACCAACAGTTACATTTTCATTTCTCATGACCTCAATCATGAGAGCACGTGCTTCAGTAAACGCGAAAATTGTTTCTGTTTCTTCACCAGCGACATGTGCCCCAGTAGCATAGAAGTTAGCAGCATCCCATACTCTGTCATTACCGCCATATGCTAAGTTATGAGCAACAACATCTACAACGTCCTTGATGTCATCAAGACAATCATTACTGTTTCCAGTTGGAACTGTAAATGTAGGGAAGTTTGCTAACATTCTACCCAAAGCAATCTCAGAAATAAAGTCTTTGTTTGCTAGAATTAGGTTTCTTGCATCTGCAGACTTATTATCTACAGGTGTAGGAGCATCAACTGTAATAGTTGTGTCTTTTGTCTGAGTTAAACCATGACTACCGACAAGGAGCATGGTTTCATTTCTCATTGCTTGGACCATTAGGTCTCTAGCATATTCAAGAGCTTGTGTAGTCTGTAATTCTTCACCAGCAACATGAGCACCCTGAACATACAGGTTTGCCATGTCCCAGACTCTATCATTTCCACCAAATGCTAAGTTATAAGAAACTTCCTGAACGAAATCATCAATGTCATCAATACAATCTTGAGCGTTGCCAGTTGGAGGAACAAACCCAGGATTCTCAGCGATCATTCTTTCGTATGCTTCAGCAGCAATTACTGCTTTATTGGAAAGAATTAAGTTGCGAGCATCACCATTACGATCAATTACTGGATCTGGTGTATTATATGTAATTGATGTATCATAGGTTTGAGTTAAACCATGAGATCCTACCGAAAGGACCTTTTGGTTTCTCATAACTTGAGCAGCCATTTCTTTTGCTTGCTCAAAAATATGAAGAGTTTGTGCTTCTTCACCTGCTACATGAGCACCTTTAACATAAGAATAGGCAGCATCCCAAGATTTATCGTTACCACCGTATGCTAAGTTATCAGCAACTGCTTCTAGAATATCAATAACATCATCAATACAATCCTGTGGATTACCTGTAGGAGTAGTAAATGAAGGGTATACTGTAAGCATTCTTGCATATGCTTCAGTTGCGATCAAAGTTTTGTTAGCAAGAATTAGATTACGAGCATCACCATAACGATCTTTGACTAGTTCAGGAGCAACATAGGTGATAGTAGTATCTTTCTGTTGTGATAAACCATGAGATCCAAAGATGAATACATCTTCATTACGCATGACTTGGATGCACATATCTCTAGCATATGTGAATGCTTTGATAGTCTCATCTTCTTCGCCAGCAACATGAGCGCCGGTTTCATACAAGTATGCTGCATCATAAGTATCAGCATTACCACCAAAAGCAGTATTTTCTGCAACTGCTTCAATTACATCAACAATATCATCCTTACAATCCTGTGGATTACCTGTAGGAGTAACAAATCCAGGGAAGTCAAGGACCATACGATCATATGCTTCAGCAGCAATGAATGCTTTATTGAGAAGGATTAAATCTTTTGCGTCTCCGTAACGATCAGATACCAGTTTCTTCTCACTGTATACTGCTTTTTGACCCAACTCAATTGTAGTTGCATCAATAACACGCTTAACATAAGTGTTATCTGGGATGGCAGGAGCATTAGGACGTGAAGCTCCAGCATTCAACTTACCATCAGTAAACTCAGAAGGATCGTAATCTGCAACGATCATACCCTGAGAAATACCAGAAGTATCGCCAATGTTTACAATAGAAGATGCTGCTGTAGTAGAAACACCTTGACGCAGATACGAGAAATTACGCATCGCTGCGATTGCTAAATCTCTCGCGTAATTATATCCTTCTAAAGTTTCTGATAGTTCTCCAGTGATATAAGAGAGATTATTTCCAACATAATAAGACTCTGCTGCCTGGATAGTATTAATATTACCACCAAGACGAAGATCTTGTACTGTAGCATCAATCAGATATCCAATATCGCGACGACATTTCTCAATGCTGATGCCAGATTTAACTACAAGATTTGGATATTTTCCAGTGATAAATCCATATGCTTCAGCAGCAATGAAGCTCTTATTTTCTTCAATTCTATCTGCTGCATCAAGATCCTTATTATTAAGTACAAGATTGCTAGGATTAAGAATAGATGCAGTTGCAGTAAATTTCTTAAATCCATTTGGTGATAGAGTAGCATCAAAAATGTTACTGGCACCAGCACTTCTTGGAGTTAGTTTTACATATAGTTTTTCATCACTTCTTGCACCAATTCTGAATCCATCAATTGATGCTGCAGGTCTCTTGGCAGGATCATATGCTTCATCATCACCAAAGAAAATTTTACTGTGATTATTAGGATCATTAGATGCTTTTACATCAATAGTGTAGTAAGCATTCTTCTTGGTATTTCCTTGTGTTTCAGGGATAGTTTTTGGAGGAACAATGTCCGTGATGTAACCACCCTTATCTTGATTAAAGGCAAATCCTTTAAAACCAATAGCATGAAGTGATGTGTTACCGAAGTTAGAGTTAGAGTTGGTGATAGACATATCACCACCACTTTCCATTAGGAAGTGATCAGCAAAACCAACAGCGAAGATAGAAACGTTCTGAATGAATGCGTCATCTGATGCAC
>MDTG01347901.1_pt1 | contig 19709 bp, 20 predicted proteins | sample 811421 | NCBI WGS metagenome assembly MDTG01 (sample SAMN05326645, study PRJNA326480) | marine metagenome | isolation source: seawater | place: Pacific Ocean: South East | collected 2011
CCGAGGAGCCCAAGGCCGAGGAGCCCAAGGCCGAGGAGCCCAAGGCCGAGGAGCCCAAGGCCGAGGAGCCCAAGGCCGAGGAGAAGGCTGAGGAGCCCGCGGCCGACGAGCCCGAGAGCGCCGACGAGCCCGAGCCCGTCGTCGCCGGCGAGAGCCTCGGCTTCCTGATCGAGTTCGAGACCGAGGAGACGCTCAAGACGGCCTGCGAGTCCGTCCGCGACGCGGGCTACTCGAGCTGGGACGCGCACACGCCCTACCCGGTCCACGGCCTGGACGAGGCGATGGGCATTCGCCCTACGATCCTCCCCTGGATCGTGTTCTTCGGCGGCCTGACCGGCTGCATGACGGGCTTGATCCTGCAGGCCTACACCAACGGGATCACGCTGCCCTTCAGCCTGCAGGGGACCCTGATCGACCCCTTCCTCCCGAGCGGCTACCCCTACATCACCAGCGGCAAGCCGGTGTTCAGCGTGCCCGCCAACATTCCGGTGGCCTTCGAGCTCACGATTCTGCTCTCGGCCTTCGGCGCCTTCTTCGGTATGTGGGGCCTGAACCAGCTGCCTCGCTTCCACCACCCGGTGTTCAGCAGCGAGCGATTCCGCCGCTCCACCCAGGACCGCTACTTCATCAGCATCGAGTCCACCGACCCCCTCTTCGACCGTGACCGGACCCTGGCGTTCGCGCAGCGCCTCGGCGGGTCGCACCTCGAAGAGCTGGTCGAGGTGGAGGAGTAGTCATGCTGCGTTGGATCATTCCCCTCGCGATCCTCGTCGGAACCATCGCGGCCGTGCCTCTGGCCGTGATCGCCCGCGCGCGAGTGTCGACCTCCGAGAAGCCTCGCCTGCACGGCTGGCAGGACATGGACAACCAGCCGCGCTTCAAGGCGCAGCAGGAGAACCCGCTCTACGCCGACGGTCGCGCCATGCGCCCGCCGGTGCCCGGCACCGTGGCGCGGGGCGAGTCCTTCCTGGACACGCACCTCTACCAGGGTCGCGTCGCCGACCAGGCCGGCAAGCTCGGCTGGGCCCAGAGCTTCCCTGACGACCTGACCGTCGACAGCGAGTTCCTCGCCCGCGGCAAGGAGCGCTACGAGATCTACTGCTCCATGTGCCACGGCTACGCTGGCCAGGGCGACGGCATGGTCCACAAGCGCGTCGAGCAGCGGAAGCAGGCGGGGGTGGCGGGCTTCGACGCCTGGGCCGCGCCCGCGAGCTACCACACCGAGATCGTGAAGGCTCAGCCCGTGGGGCAGATCTACAACACGATCACGAACGGCAAGAACAACATGGCTGGCTACCGGGCGCAGATCCCGGTCGCGGATCGCTGGGCGATCACCGCCTACGTCAAGGCGCTCCAGCTCGCCAAGCCCAAGCAGGCTCCGGGGAATTAACGATGGGCTCCGCGAACCCCACCGCGCTCTTCAAGGCGCTCGACGACAAGCTGAAGGTCGACGACCTCATCCCTGGCGCGCTCAAGGCCGCCGGAGCGATGGGCGTCGTCGGGCTCCTGCTCTGCGCGCTCTTCTCGCTCTGGAACCCGACGCGCCTCGCCGCGGCCTATCTCCAGGGCTTCTGCTTCCTGCTCAGCCTCACCCTGGGCGCGCTCTTCTTCGTCATGGTCCAGCACCTGACGCGGGCGGGCTGGAGCGTGACCGTGCGGCGCGTGGCCGAGATCCTGGCCAGCAACGTGCTCCTCATGGCGCTGCTCTTCATCCCGCTGGTCCCCATGATCGGCTACGGCTACCTCCAGCCCAAGGCGACCTACCCCAGCCTGCTCAAGAAGCAGGAGGCAGCGGCCCACCATGGCGCTGAGGCGGCTCACGGCGGCGAGGCGGCGCACGGCGCCGCGGCCGGCCACGGCGACCACGGCGGCGCTCACGACTCCGCTTGGAAGACCGGCCCCCACCTGCCCGGCGTCGCGCACGCGACGATGGACAAGGCCAAGAAGTGGTGGCTCAGCTTCTGGCCGCTCGTGTGCCGGATGGCGATCTACTTCTTCATCTGGATCAGCCTCTCGCGCTTCTTCCTCGGCAAGAGCGTGCAGCAGGACGAGAGCAAGGACCCCGCGATCACCAACTCGATGCAGCGCTGGGCGCCGCTCGGCGTGGTGCTCTTCGGCCTCACGGTCTGCCTGGCGGGCTTCGACCTGCTGATGGCGCTCGACCCCTACTGGTACAGCACCATGTTCGGCGTCTACTTCTTCGCCGGCGGCTTCCTGAGCTTCTTCGCGACCCTGAACCTGACCCTCTTCCTGCTCCGCAGCAAGGGAGTGGCGGCCGAGGCGATCACGCCCGAGCACTACCACGACACCGGCAAGTTCATGTTCGCCTTCACCGTGTTCTGGGCCTACATCGGCTTCTCCCAGTACATGCTGATCTGGTACGGCAACATCCCCGAGGAGACGGGCTGGTTCCTGATCCGCCAGACCGGCGGCTGGAAGTGGATCAGCGCGCTCTTGATCCTGGGCCACTTCGTGGTGCCCTTCTTCCTGGTCATGAGCCGCTGGCCCAAGCGTCAGCCCGCCCTGCTCGCGCTGCTCAGCGTCTACATCCTGGGCATGCACTTCCTCGACATGTTCTGGCTGGTCAGCCCCCAGAAGAGCCCGCTCGGCGTGGTCCCCGTGCCGCTGATGGACTTCTTCCTGCTGATCTTCATGATCGCGATCTACGCGGCCTTCACGATCTCCGTGGGCATGCGCGGCAAGAACATGATCCCCACCGGCGACCCGCGGCTGATCGAAGCCGTGCACTTCCACAACCAGTAAGGAGCCTGCAGTGAGCACCGTTGGTGACGACGTCGAGCACGGCCCGACCCTCCGCCCGGAGGACTGGGAAGACCCCGAGCCCATGGCGACCGGCTACTTCGTGATCTGGGGCTTCGTGCTCTTGTTCGCGATGATCGTGGCGCTCGAGTTCGTGCACTACGCGAACGAGATGGCCGAGATCGACCGCAAGGGTCGCGCCTACAGCGCGACGACCGAGCTCAAGGCCCGTCGGACGGGTCTCGACCCGCACCTGAGCAAGGCCGAGCAGCTCTCGCGCCTCAAGAGCCCCCAGGCGGGCGGCAAGGTCATCGAGCAGGCCATGAACGACATCGTGCGGGAGTACGGGTCGAAGCAGTGAAGCGGACCTCTTCCCACCACCTGCTGGTCGGCTGCCTGCTCGCCCTGGCGAGCGCGCCGGCCTACGCCCAGGCGGCGCCTGAAGCTGGCAAGGAGCCGGCCAAGGCTCCTCCGGGCTATCAGGAGCCCGCCGGCATGTCCAAGGACGTGCGGGACGAGGCTCAGGTGGTGGACAAGCGGAACGCTCAGCTGCCCCTCGACGCCAGCTTCGACGACGAGTCGGGCCAGAAGATCAAGTTCGGCGACCTGCTGAGCTCGGGCCGGCCGGTCCTGCTCCAGTTCGTCTACTTCAACTGCCCGGGCCTGTGCAGCGCCGTCCTCAACGGGACCCTCGAGTGCCTGCGCGAGATGGAGATGCGCCCCGGGCGCGACTTCGAGCTGGTCACGATCAGCATCAGCCCGACCGAGACCAGCAACCTCGCTCGCCAGAAGAAGGAGAACCACCTGCGCGCCCTCGGTCGACCCGAGGACGGCCCGGGCTGGCACTTCCTGACTGGCACCGAGGCCCAGATCAAGAAGATCACCGACGCGGCGGGCTTCGGCTTCCGCTTCGACGAGGAGACGCGGGAATACGCTCACGGCGCGGCCATGTTCGTGGTCACCCCCGAGGGCGTCCTGAGCCAGACCATCTACGGGGCCTACTACGAGCCCCGCACGGTGCGGCTCTCCCTGGTCGAGGCCGCCGACGGCAAGATCGGCAGCGCTCTCGATCGGCTCCTGCTCTTCTGCTACCACTTCGACCCCAAGACGGGGAAATACACCACCACCGTGATGACCGTGACCCGCGTGATCGGGACCACCTTCGCGGTGTGGCTGCTCGGCATGGTCGCGCTTTACCTCTGGCGCGAGCGTCGTCAGCGCGCTGTCGCTGGCGACGACGGCCTGACGGGCGACGATGCTCCGAGCGGCAATGACCCTCAAACCCCTGCGACTTCGGCAGGAGGAACGGCATGAATCGATTGTTGCGAGCGACTCCGATCTACTTGATCGGTGCCCTGGTCGCCGCCGCCGCGAGCGGCTGCGGCAACACCGGCGGCACCTTCCAAATGCCGGAACAATCGTCGGTGGCGGCCCCCTTCGTGGACTGGGTCTACTACTACATCTTCTGGCTCTGCGTCTTCTACTTCATCCACATCATGGGGATGATGGGCTGGTTCATGTGGAAGTACCGGCGCCGGCCGGGCCACGAGACGCAGCCGAGCCCCCACCACAACCTGCCCCTCGAGATCGCCTGGACCCTGCCCCCGGTCGTGCTGGTGATCACGATGTTCTATTACGGCTTCACCGGCTACGTGGACGTGTCCACTCCCCCGGCGGACGCCTACAAGATCGAGGTCCGGGCCAAGAAGTGGGACTGGGCCTTCACCTACCCCAACGGCGGCACCGACACGATCCTGCACGTCCCCCCCGACCAGCCCGTCCAGGTGCTGATGGGCAGCAGCGACGTGCTGCACTCCTTCTTCCTCCCGCGAATGCGCGTCAAGAAGGACGTCGTCCCGGGCCGCACCAGCACCGCCTGGTGGCAGATCAGCAAGACCTGGCTCGACCAGCGGATGAAGAACCTCAGCGAGGCGGAGAAGCAGGCCGACTACATCGTCGACACGCTCTACTGCGCCGAGTACTGCGGCACCAGCCACTCGGCGATGCGCGCCCCGGTGCGGATCTACAAGACTCGCGCCGCCTTCGAGGCCGCCGTCAAGAAGCTGAACGTGGTCACCCCTGACAAGCTCTACCAGCTCAACTGCGCCAGCTGCCACTCGGTGGACGGCACGGTGATGGTCGGGCCGAGCTTCAAGGGGATCTGGGAGTCCAAGCGCCAGGTCTTCGACCCGGCCAACGGCGAGACCAAGACGATCACCGCGGACGAGGCCTACCTGCGCGAGTCGATCCTGCAGGCCGGCAAGCTCCTCTCCCGTGAGGGCAAGGAGTTCGACAACCAAATGGCGGCCCAGGGCTTCGAGAACAAGCTCAAGCCCGCCGACGTCGACATGCTCATCGAGTTCCTCAAGGACCCAGAGGGCTGGGTCGCCGGCAAATACGCCGAACCAGAGAAGAAGTAGCTAGGAAAGGACGAAGCCGTGGCTGAGAACAATTACCTACAGCGCACGCACTGCGTGCTCGGCTGGAAGAAGGAGACCGGTCTCCTCTCCTGGCTCTTGACCCTGGATCACAAGCGGATCGGGATCATGTATCTGGGGAGCACGCTGGGTGCTTTCCTGGTGGCCGGCCTGCTGGCCCTCGCCGTCCGCACCGAGCTGCTCACGCCCGAGCCGCTCTTCATGTCGAGCGACACCTACAACCGCGCCTTCACCCTGCACGGCGCGATCATGGTGTTCCTGTTCATCATTCCGAGCGTGCCAGGCGCCCTGGGCAACTTCGTGCTGCCCGTGATGCTGGGCGCCAAGGACGTCGCCTTCCCGCGGCTGAACCTGACCAGCTACTACCTGTGGATCATCGGCGCCGTGACCGCGGTCTGCGCGATCCTGGTCGGCGGCCTCGACACGGGCTGGACCTTCTACACCCCCTACAGCACCGAGCCGATCCGCCAGGGCGTCATCTTCATGACCCTGGGCGCGTTCATCCTCGGCTTCAGCTCGATCTTCACCGGGCTGAACTTCCTGGTCACGATCCACAAGCTGCGCCCGCCCGGCATGACCTGGTTCCGGCTGCCCCTCTTCTGCTGGGGCCTCTACGCCACGGCGCTGATGCAGATCCTCGCGACCCCGGTCCTCGGTATCACCCTGGTGCTGCTGATGGTCGAGTCGACGATGGGCATTGGCATCTTCAACCCGCAGCTGGGCGGCGACCCGGTGCTCTTCCAGCACTTCTTCTGGTTCTACAGCCACCCCGCCGTCTACATCATGATCGTGCCGGGCTTCGGGATCATCTCCGAGCTGGTGTCGGTGTTCAGCCGCAAGCACATCTTCGGCTACAGCTTCATCGCGTTCAGCTCGGTGGCGATCGCCATGCTGAGCTTCATCGTCTGGGGCCACCACATGTTCACCAGCGGCCAGTCGGTCCTGGTCAACACGATCTTCTCGGCGCTGACCTTCTCGGTCGCGATCCCGACCGCGGTCAAGATCTACAACTGGGTCGTGACGCTCTACAAGGGCTCGATCAGCTTCGAGACCCCGATGCTCTACGCGCTGGCCTTCCTGTTCCTGTTCACGATCGGCGGCCTGACGGGCTTCCCTCTGGCCACGCTGGCGACCGACGTTCACCTGCACGACACCTACTTCGTGGTGGCTCACTTCCACTACGTCATGATGGGCGGCCTGGTGATCTCGATGCTCGGCGGCCTCCACTACTGGTGGCCGAAGATGACCGGCAAGATGTACAACGAGAAGCTCGGCCAGATCGCCTGCGGCCTCGTGTTCATCGGCTTCAACCTGACCTTCTTCACCCAGTTCCTCATGGGCAGTCAGGGCATGCCGCGCCGCTATCACACCTACGCGAGCGAGTTCCAGATCTACCACCAGTTCTCGACGGCTGGCAGCTACATCCTCGCGGCGGGTCTGTTCATGACCGCCTTCTACCTGATCGCTTCGCTGGTCAACGGTCGCACCGCTCCCGAGAACCCCTGGGGTGCGGCGACCCTCGAGTGGCAGACCACGAGTCCGCCCCACTTCGAGAACTTCGAGGCCGCCCCGACCGTGGGCGACCCCTATGACTTCAGCGATCTGACCTACGACCCCAAGACGGAGGGCTGGGTGCGCAAGGGCGCCCCGGCCACCGCCTAGGGCCACCGAACTAAAGGCCGAAACCGATGGGTCACGACCACGGGCACGGGGACGAGAACCTCGCGCATCACTTCGACAACATGCAGCAGCAGTTCGAGGCTGGGAAGCTCGGCATGTGGCTCTTCCTGGCCACGGAGGTGCTGCTCTTCGCGGGCTTGTTTGGCGCCTACACGGTGTATCGCTACACCCATCCCGAGGTGTTCAAGTACGCCAGCCAGTTCCTCGACACCAAGTGGGGCTTCATCAACACGCTGGTGCTCCTGGCGAGCTCCTTCACCGCCGCGCTGGCGGTGCGGGCGGCTCAGACCAAGAACCGCCAGCTGCTGATCCAAATGCTCGCTGCCACGATCCTGGGGGCCTGCGGCTTCCTGGTGATCAAGTACATCGAGTACAGCCACAAGTTCCACGAGCACATCCTGTGGGGCGTGCGCTTCGACCCGGACCTCGGCAACCCCGAGCTGCACCACAGGCCCGACCCCCGGCACCACGAGACCGCCGCGGCGGCCTCGGAGAAGCCGACGCTCCTCAGCGACGCCACCCAGCTCGACTACTCGGTCAGCAAGCCGGGCGAGGACCTGGTTCAGCAAGCCAACGTCGCGCTGCCGCCCACGCTCGCCCACCCCGAGCAGGCCGCTCACAAGGCGAACACGGGCGAGTTCGATCCTTCGAAGATCCGCAACGTGCACATCTTCTTCGGGATCTACTTCTGCATGACCGGCTTGCACGGTCTGCACGTCGTGATCGGCATGATCGTGCTGACCTGGCTGCTCTTGCGCGCCGTGCGCGGCGACTTCGACGAGGGCTACTACCTGCCCGTCGACCTCGGCGCGCTCTACTGGCACCTCGTGGACCTCATCTGGATCTACCTCTTCCCCCTGCTCTACCTGATCTAGGCGGGCGAGAAGGACACCATGGCTGACACTGCACACCACCACGACCACCCCCCTGGCGAACACCACCCGCACGTCGTGCCGATGTCGCTCTTGATCTCCGTGATCTCGGCCCTGATGGCGCTGACGGTCATCACGGTGCTCGCGGCGAAGGTCGACCTCGGCGCCATGAACGTGCCGGTCGCCCTCGCGATCGCCACGATCAAGGGCACCCTCGTCGCCGCCTTCTTCATGCACCTGCGCTGGGACAAGCCCTTCAACACCATCGTCCTGATCACCTCGATCGGGATGGCGGCGCTCCTGCTCCTGATCGCGAGCATGGACATGAAGGCGGTCATGGGCGAGAAGGACCTCGACTACGCCGTGACCGAGATGAAGCGGCTCCGCAAGGAGGCCGCGGCCAAGGCTGCGGGCAAGGAGGTCCCCGACGACCAGATCCACTCGGTGCTCTACCCCAAGGAGCACGGCGGGGAGCACTCCTCGGGCGAGCACGGCAGCGCGCCCGTGGACGAGGAGATGAAGAAGGCGGCTATGGACGCCAAGTTCACCCTCGGCCCCTTGCTCAGCAAGGCGAGCGATCCGCCCAACAACCCGACCACCCCCGAGAAGATCACGCTCGGCAAGGCCCTCTACTTCGAGGGTCGCATGAGCAAGAGCAATCAGATCTCGTGCAACAGCTGCCACCAGCTGGACAAGTACGGGGTGGACGGCGAGAAGACCAGCCCCGGTCACGAGGGCAAGCGCGGCGAGCGCAACTCGCCCACGGTCTACAACGCGGCCTTCCACTCGATGCAGTTCTGGGACGGGCGCGCCGACTCGCTCGAGGAGCAGGCCAAGGGCCCGATCCTGAACCCGATCGAGATGGGCATGCCCAGCGAGGGCTCGGTGATCGCGCGCCTCAAGGAGATCAAGGGCTACGAGCCCCTGTTCAAGGCGGCCTTCCCCGGCGAGGAGGACCCGATCACCTACGACAACGTGGCCAAGGCGATCGCGGCCTTCGAGCGGACCCTGATCATGCGCGCTCCCTTCGACGACTGGGTCGACGGCAAGCACGACGCGCTGACCAAGGAGCAGGCCGAGGGCTACCTGCTCTTCAAGTCGACCGGCTGCACCCAGTGCCACACCGGCCCGACCATGGGCGGCAACGACCTCAAGAAGCTCGGCGACCGGGTCCCCTACCAGGGCGCCAACTTCGAGGCCGAGGACCTCGGGCGCTTCGCCGTGACCAAGAAGGAGGGCGACAAGCACTTCTTCAAGGTCCCCAGCCTGCGCAACATCAGCAAGACGGGGCCCTACTTCCACGACGGCTCGATCGCGACGCTGGAGGAGGCCGTCAAGCTGATGGCCAAGCACCAGCTCGAGAAGGAGCTCGACGACGAGGCGACGAAGAAGATCGTGGCCTTCCTCGAGTCCCTGACCGGCACGATCGACCCGGTGCTGGCGAAGCCGCCCGCGCTGCCTAAGTAGCGCAGCTGGCCAGCTCTGGGGCCCGGCCCGCAGGATCTGCAGGCCGGGCCTCATCATGACCTGAGCCCGAGCGGAGAGAGGAGAGACCAGTGGACAAGGCGCACCCGGCCCCAGGGGCAGGCCCCTTCGCCCTGGCGTGGTTCCTCGCCTCGCTGGCCTTCTTCTTCGCCGCGGGGATCGTGGGCTACCTCGCCGTGCGCGTCCCGGCGGTCGACTGGGGGGCTGGGCTGCCCCCCTTCCCAGACGGGCTGCAGGCGAGCACGATCGTGCTCGTGATCAGCAGCGGGACGATCCACTTCGCGCTGCAGGGCGCGCGCCGCGGTGACGCCAAGCGGCTGCAGCGAGGAATGCTCGTCACGACCTTGCTCGGCGTCGTGTTCCTCGTGATGCAGGTGATCTGCTGGCAGCAGCTCTACGAGCGCGCTGGCGCGCCCGCGATCGAGACCCTCTACGGGCTGACCTTCTACATCTTGACGATGCTGCACGCCCTGCACGTGGTCGGCGGCCTGATCCCGCTGGTGTTCACCACCTTCCGCGCCTACCGCGGCGCCTACGGGCCCGACGAACACACGGGGGTCCTGATGTGCGCCATGTATTGGCACTTCCTCGACGCGGTGTGGCTGATCTTGTTCCTGGTCCTCGTCGTCATCGGGTGAGCCGCTCCGGCTCGCTGCTCGAGGCCCTCGCGCACTACCTCGAGGCCTTGGAGTGCACCCCGCCTGGCTACGAGCGCTACGCCGCCTTCGAGCCAGCCGACGAAGCGCTGCGTGAGCTGGAGCCCCTCTGCCCCGCAGGGCCGGCGCGCGCCGCCTGGGCGGCCTTGCGCGGACACCTGAGCGCGCTCGCGCACCTCGAACCCAGCGGCGCGCTGGACGACCTGGCCCACGCCTCGGCGGCCCGCAGCGCGTGGCGCAGCCTGCGCGCCCTACTCCGCGAGTAGGACCTCGGCGTCGAGGTCCGCGGCCTCGCCCTCGCCGCCCGGCTGGCCGTCCGAGCCCAGCGAGGCGAGCGAGTAGCTCCCGCCGCGGGGCTCGTAGACGTAGTCGCCGCCCCAGGGGTCCTTGCTCAGCCGCTTGAGGTAGCGCCTGGGCGCTCCCCGCTTGCCCCGCGGGGGGTCGAGCAGCTCGCCGAGGTCGCGGGGGTAGCGTCCGTGGTGGAGCTTGAACATGCCGAGGCTCTGCTCGAGCTGCGCGAAGTCGGCCTTGACCTTGGTCACCTGCGCGGGCGCGAACTGATCGCTGACCGCGATCCCGACCACCGCGGACAAGAGGCCAATGATCGCGATCACCACCATCAGCTCGACCAGGGTGAAGCGTCTCCTCATACGTGCTCCTTTGCGTTTTCAGGAGGACGGACGGGGGTTCAGTCCGGCGGGCTGGCGGTGGCTTGCGCCCCGGCCCGGGCTCCCCTCTGATAGCCGGGTGGCGGCAGAGATCCAGGTCGAGGAGGGGCCCGATCAGGGCTCGCGAGTCCCGCTGGCGGGGCGCGTGCTCGTGGGGCGCGCGGAGGAGTGCCAGCTCCGGCTCCACGACGGGAGCGTGTCGCGCCGCCACTGCGCGCTCGAGCTGCGCGGGAACGAGCTCCTGGTCGAGGACCTCGGGGGGCGCGGCGGGACGCTGGTGCTCGGGCGCGAGCTGCGGCGGGAGGCCGTGGCGGCCCCGCTGGAGGCCTGGATCGAGCTAGGGGACACCCGCTTGCGGGTCCACGCGCTGGCCAGCGCGCTGGTCGTGGAGGGCTTCCGGGTCGGCGAGCGGCTGGGCGCGGGCGGCAGCGGGGAGGTCTACGCTGCCCAGGACGCGAGCGGTCGCCCGGTGGCGCTCAAGCAGCTCGCGGCGGACGCCGACGAGGTGTCCCGCGCGCGCTTCCTGCGCGAGGCCCGCCTCGCCGAGCAGCTGACCCACCCGGCTCTGGGGCGGATCCTGGGCCTGACCCAGTCCGCCGCGGGCCGACCGGTGCTCGTGCGGGAGCTGGTCGAGGGCCAGTCCCTGGCGGAGCGGCTGGAGCAGGGGCCCTTGGCCTGGCGCGAGGGGCTCTCGCTCGGCGTCCGGCTGGCCGAGGGCCTGGCGCAGGCGCACGAGGCCGGGGTGATCCACCGCGACGTCAAGCCGGCCAACGTGATCGCGAGCCCCGCCGGCGCGAAGCTGATCGACTTCGACCTGGCGCTCGTTCGCCGCTCGGGCGCGCTGCGCGCGACCCTGACCCGCCTGACGCGGAGCGGACAGGGGCTGGGGACGCTCGCCTACCTGGCGCCGGAGCAGCTGCGTGACGCGCACCGGGTCGGCCCGGCTGCCGACGTCTATGGGCTCGGGGTGACCCTCCTGCACGCCCTCAGCGGCGCGCCGCCCTTCGCCGAGGTCCCGCCCGAGGGTTTCCTCGAGGCGCTGCTGGAGCGCGGGCCTGGTCCCCTGGCGGGGAGAGTGGCCGGTCTGCCGCTCACGGCCGCCGTCGCGGTCGAGCGGGCCTACGCCCTGGACCCAGCGCAGCGCTATCCAGACATGAAGTCCTGCGCCGCGGCTTGGCGCGCGCTGCTTGGGTAGGCTCCCGATCGAGGGCTGGAAGGGTGCTTCGTGCCCGTGCCCGTCTGACGAGCCCACACAACTCGGGCCACACGCTCGTGAGGCGCGGGCGTCCAGACGTGGCGCTCAAGGGAGGAAAGCAGGAATCGAGGAAGGACAGGAAGGCTGCGGCTGACGGGCAGGCGGAAGCAGTCGCTCGAGAAGCGCTGGCTACGCTTCGTCCTCAAGGCTGAGATCGCAGATCTTGCCGATCTCCTCTCCTTCCTCACTTCTTGCTTTCCTGCGAAAAGCGCCACGTCGAGCTGCCTCCGACCGTCCTCGCGCCACTCGGAGGCCAGGCCCGAGATGTGTGGAGTGGTCAGCCCTGCCCTTGCCCGTGCCCGAAGGGGGCGGTGCAGTGGAGCTGTTGCTCATCGCGACAGCTCCGCCCTGCCTCGCTTTCCGGGCACGGGCACGGACAGGGGCACGGGCACGATGGGAGTGCGCCAGGGCGGAAGGCGCCGTCCGGGGCGGGGTCCGGTGTGACCAGGGTGGAACACACTGGGTCTACGTGCAGAATCGCGCCAGGGAGAGCTCCATGATTCAACAGCTGCGCGTCACGCTGCCCAACGTGCCCGGGAGCCTGGGCGGAATGGTCGCGGTCCTGGCGGAGGCCAACGTCGACATGAAGGCGCTCGCGGTCTCGGATCGCGGTCCCGGCGATCACGGCGAGGCGAGCCTGATCGTGTCCGACGTCAAGGCGGCCACCAGCGCCCTCGAGCAGAGCGGGCACGCCGTCGAGGTCTCCCCCGCCCTCGCGGTGGAGATGGACGACCGCGTCGGCGGCCTGTCTCCGGTCCTGGCGGCGCTGGCTGCGGCGGGGATCAACGTCAAGCAGCTCTACGCCTTCGTCAGCCGGGTCGAGGGCAAGTCCCTGGCGGTCTTGAGCCTCGACGAGACGGACAAGGCGCGCGAGGAGCTGGAGCGCAAGGGCTTCCACCTGCTGGAGTCGCGCTCGCTCGAGGGCGGCAGCGACGCCGACGAGCCCTACCTCGGCGACCACCTCGGGGTCGACTTCATCTGGTGAGCGAACCCCCGACCAGCGCCGCGCAGACGCGCGGCGGTCCCCTCCTCGAGCGCCTCAAGAGCGAGCGGCCCCTGATCACGGTCGAGCTCCGTCCCCCGCGGGCGGACCTCTCCCGGCGGCGGAGCATCGACTCCTGGATCGACATGCACCACGCGATCCGGCGCTTGATCAAGCGGGACACCTATGTGCTCCTCACGGACAACGCGGTGGGCAAGAACGAGGAGGAGAACCTGCACCACCTGCGCAGCAACCTGGCCCAGGCCGTCCCGGCCAACCGCCTGGTCCCCTTCCTGACCTGCAAGCACTCGCTCGACTACTGCCAGATGTACGCCGATCGCGCGCTGAGCAACGGTCACGAGGCGCTGGTGGTCCTCGGCGGCGACAAGGACGTGGGCGCCCCGCGCTGCGTCGGGCACGCCTACGAGCTGCGCGCTCAGCTGCGCGAGCGCGTCCCCGGCTTGGCCCTCGGCGGCTGGGCCAACCCCCACCGCGACCCCGGGCGCCAGCTCGACTACGTCCAGGCCGAGGACTTCCACGCGGACTTCTTCTTGACCCAGGTCGTCAGTCACCACGACCTGCCCGCGGTCGAGGCCTTCCTGGCGGAGCTGCGCCGGCGCGAGCTCGAGATCCCCGCCGCCTTCGGCGTCTTCTACTACCGCAGCCCCAACCCCCGCACGCTGAAGTTCCTCAGCAAGTTCCTCCCGGTGCCGGTCGAGGGGATCCAGGCGGACTTCGACAGCGGTGCCTCTCCCGAGGAGGTCTGCGCGCGCACGATCCGCGCGCTGCGCGACCTCGGCGTGCGGCATATCTACCTGAGCAACCTGGCCTTCGCCAAGGCGCCCCTGGCGATGCGCAAGATCGAAGAGCTGCTCTGATCAGCGCTCGCGCGCCGTCGAGCCCAGCTCACGCGGACGCTCGGCTGGCGAGAGGTGCGCGCGCAGCTCCTCGGGGGGAGCCTGAGGGTCGAAGGGTTGGGAGCCGCAGCAGCCCGTCGCGCAGGCGCTGAGGACGAGGAGCCCCCCAGCGATCTCAGTCGATGATCCCGGCTGCGACGAAGCGGACCTCCTGATCGATCGTGAGGATCTCGCGGAGACGCTCCATGCTCGCGGCGAGCTCCAGGCGCTGGAACTGCTCCGCGGCGCGGATCTCGGCGACGCGCTCGGCGATCTCCTTCTTGCTCGCGCCGGCGCGTTGAGCGTTGAGGAGGTCCTTGCGGCGCGCCTGACGGCCCTCGAAGAGCGCGACCCGCCGGTCCACGACCGCCTCGACGAGGGGCAGGATCACCGCCGCCTCCTCGGGGGTCACGAAGAGCAGGCGCTCGGCCTTGGCGACCTGGAGGCGCTTGCTCTGCGGCTTGGGGTTGAAGAGCTGCGAGATGTCCCCGCCGACTCGGCGCTCCTGCTCCCACTGGGCGGCGCGGCGGTCGAACTGCTCGCTCAGGACCTCGAACTCACGTCGCTGGTCGGGGGTCAGGACCTTCGAGATCTTCTTGGAGACCTCGACCCGCATCTCCTCGATCATCTTGCGGGCCTTGTCGATCTCGCCCGTCGCGAAGAGCTCGCCGACCTTGCCCATCATGTCGGTGGCCATGTCGTCGAAGATCTTCTTGATCGACTCGGCCTGGGGATCGGTCAGCTCGAGCTCGTCGGTGAGGAAGTCGACGGCCCGCTTGGTCCAGTCCCCGCCCATGGGGCCGCCGCGGCCAGGGCTGCGGGGCATGCGGCGCTCCCGATCCTCGTCCTTGGAGTCGTCCTGCTTGGGGGTGTCCTGCGCGGAGGCAGGCAGCCCGGGGGCGAGCAGGAGAGCGGTCACGAGCAGGGGCAGGGCGCGCGGGAACATGGGTCCTCCCAGGGGTCTCGGTAGTGTGTGATACGTCGCGGGCGCCCCCTGTGTTGGCCCCCTAAGTGCCTGCTACTCCTTGCCTTGCTCCTTGAGTCGCTTCTCGTTCCGCTTCTTGCGCTCCTTCGCCTTGGTCCGCGCTCGGCGGACCATGGCCAGGGTGATCCCCATCAGCGGCGGGCCGAGGAGCAAGAAGGCCACCGCGACGCCGATCCAGAGCACCTCATAGGGACCGAGGACGAACACTCAGCGCGCCTTCGGGGCGCGGCGGAGCATCCAGCGCTGCTGCCAGCTGCCGTTGGGGTGACGGCGAACGGAGCAGATTCGCTCGCCCTCCACCTCGACCACGACCCACACCTTGCCGAGGTCCCCGCTGACGCCGAAGCCAAAGGTCGAGCGGCCCTCGGCGCGGATCTCGTAGGACCCTGGCCAGCGGTCCGCGCTCAAGGAGCGCCCCAGGAGCAAGCGCAGCGAGCGGTCGCCGACCGCCTGTCGGCGCGCCTCCTGAAAGCCCGGGTGGCGGCTCGCCCAGGCCGTGGGGATCGCCCACAGCAAGGTCGCGCTCCCGGTGATCAGCGCCACGACGAGGACCACGAAGGCCAGCGCGCGGCGCAGGTATGGGGAGAGGCGGTCAGCGAGCGTCTGCGGGGGCTCCCAGGCAGGGAGGCTGGGGGCGGGCGCCGCCTCGGCGGCCGCCGCTTCTCCGTTGGCTTCGGGGGGCGCCTCGGGGTCGGGGCTGGCCTCCCGCGGAGCCTCGCTCACTCGAACTCCTTCAAGATGTCCTCGGGCGAGGCGCGCGGCGGCTCGTCCTCCACCTCGACTCCCGCATCCGAGAGCGCGATCTCTGCCCTGGCCTGCTGGAGCGCGTTCTCCCGCTCGAGCCTGGCGAGGATGTCGTCGTCCTTGTTCACCGAGAGGAGGGTGTCGGCGACGGCCCCGAGGGCGTCGGTCAGCTCCTTGCGCTCCAGCGCTCGACCCAGCTCCTGGCCCTGCTTCTTGGCCAGGGCGTGAGCCTGCTTGGCGCGGACCACCTGCTGCTCCGCGCGTCCCAGCTCGTCCTTGAGCTCTTCGTAGCTGAGCGCCAGCTCCTTGGCCCGCTCGCGCTCTCCGGCGCGCAGGGCGCTCTTGATCGCCTCTTCTCGAGGACCGAGCTGCTGCTCGAGCTTCTCGACCTTGCGCTCGGCCAGCTTGACCTCGGTCAGAAGGGCCGCCAGGCGTTCTCGATCCGCGCTCACGCTCTCTCCTCGCGGCCTCGCCGCAGGGGCATTGTGGCATGGAGCGTCAGAGCTCGTTGAACCGCAGCTCGATCCCGTAGATCGAGAGCTCGTCTCCGTCGGAGAGGGGCACCTGACCCTCGACGCCCTTGCCCCCGACGACCACGCTCTCGGGCCGGGGAGCCGTGTTGTAGAGGCGGTAGCTGCGGCCGAGGCGGACCACGAGCGCGGCTCGCCTCGGCGCGTAGGGTCCCTGCAGGACGACGTCCGAGTCGGGGCCGCCGCCGATCAGGAGGTCGTCGTAGAGCTCGAGTGTCCTGGTCTCGCCGTTGAGCTCGAAGGTGATGCGGGCCCCCGGAGGACCCGTGCGGGGACGCGGGGCGGACGCCAGCTCGCGGATCTCGATGGGTTGTGGGGCGACCGCGGCCCAGGGAGCGGGGGGGGTCGGGGCCGGAGCCGGAGCCGGAGCCGGAGTCGCCGGAGCCGGGGCCCGAGCCGGAGCCGGGGCCGGAGACGGAGCTTCGAGCTCGGCTCGACTGAGGGGCTGAGTGAGGGGGGCCTCTCGTTTGGGGCGGGCCGGGGAGTCGTCTTGGAGCGCTGCGTAGGCCTCATGGCCTGCACCCCACTTGCCGCTGTCCTTCCCGTCGAGGTCGCGCAGGAGCTCAGCGGGCGAGAGCGGCACGTCGAGGGCGGGCTCCGTCAGGTCCTCTCCGCCCTCGCTGCCCGGGCGCAGGTTCCCGGCGACGGGCTCGAGGCGGTTGGTGGTGGCCGCGCCAGGGCCGTCGGGGGCCGGGGTGCTCCGTACGAGCTCTACGAAGATCCTGAATTTCTTGGCCAGGACGACCACGTCGCCCTCCGAGAGGATCAGGCTCTTCTTCGGCGGCACTGGGATCTCGTTGATCGCGGTCGGGTTCGTCTGGGAGATCGCGAACACCGAAAAGCCCGTCGGGCTTCGCCGCAGCTCGGCGTGCTTGCGCGAGATCGTGTTGGTGTTGATCCGCAGGTCGCACTCGGGCGCGCGCCCCATGAGGATCACGTCCTTGTCGAACACGAACTCGCCCAACACCACGCCGGCGTGTTCGATGCGCACCTTGAAGGGGCCTATGGACTGCACGCTCGCCTCCACTCCTTGATACATTTCCGAGAGGAGTCGAACAAGCCGCTGTGGATGCGAGCACCCGAGCACAGCTCAAAGCAGGCATGCACGCGATCGCCGAGATCCAAAAGGCGATCCGCTTCTTTCGTCTCTACCCGCACGAGCACCCCTTCTGCGCCGAAGGACTCCAGCGCAGCTACGCGCGCCTGAGCGACTTCACCGGCAAGCACGGGACCCTCGAGGTCGAGGTCGGGCGCGCGGGGCTCTACTGGGAAGGCGAGTCCCTCCTGCCCGAGGCGGACCAGGTCCAGTCCAGCGACCTCAACGTGCTGCTCTTCATGGAGGGGGTCCGGGAGCTGAGCTTCGAGCCCAGCCTCTCCGAGGACGACCTGCGCCAGCTGATCGAGATCCTCTCGGCCAGCTACACCGAGGGGGAGAGCGGCGGGGCCTTCGCCGACGACCTGCTCACGGCGCTCTGGCGCGAGGAGTTCAGGGGCTTCTCGTTCAAGGTCTTCGACCCGCTGGCGGCGAACTTCGCGCGCACGAGCGACGAGGAGGGCGCGCTCGGAGCGGTGGCGGGCCGAATTCAGGAGCTGGCCGCCGAGTTCGGCGTCTCCGAGGAGGCGCGCCAGCGAGACCCTGCCTGGCTGAGCCAGCGGGCCGGCGCCCCCACCGAAGACCCCAGCGGGTGGGGGAGGCGACCCGAGCGGGTGCGCCAGTTCCTCGAGTCCGACGCCGGCGCGCCGCGCAAGGCGCTGCTCGAAGAGCTCCTCGACCCCGCCGTCGGCGACCAGCTCGGTCGCGCGGCCGAGGTCGTGCGCTGGGTGGTCGGGGCCGCCCCCGACCTCGTCGCGCAGGAGGACGCCGTCCGCTTCATGGCGGGCTCGACCCTTCACGCCCTGACCCAGGGCGACCTGCCCCAGGCGCTGCGCCTGAGCGAGATGACGCGCCAGGCAGCGGACCAGGACTCCCTCACGCGCGCGGTAGGCCGCGAGCTGAGCGGGGAAGAGGGCGTCGTCAGCCTGGCCCGGGCGCTCGCCGCGCGGGCCAAGGAGGCGCCCAGCGAGGTCGCCGGCGAGGGCGCGCGCTACCTCGAGCTGCTCGACCCCGAGCTGGGGCTCCCCGCCGTGTGCGCCCGCTACGCCGAGGAGGAGTCGCGCGTGGTGCGCGGGGTCTTCAAGACCTACCTCGGGCTACACGCGCAGGCGATCGTGCCCTGGCTGCTCGAGCGCGCCCGCGGAGAGGACGCGGGCGACGCCCGCGAGGCGGTCGAGCTGCTGAAGCTCGGCGGCGACGCCGGCCCGACGCTCGAGGCGCTCCGCTCGCTCGCGCGCGGGCAGAGCGCCGTGCGCGAGCTGGCGGCCGAGGCGCTCGACCAGCTCTCGGGCGCCGACGAGCGGCGGCGCCTGCTCGAGATCGTGCTCCAGGGGCCCGTCCGCTCCGACCGGCTCAACGCGATCGGCTCCCTCGACCCCAGCGCGCGCACCTACGAGGGCCTGCAGCCCCTCGTCGAGGGGGACCTGCTGCTCGAGCGCGACGGCGAGGAGCAGGCGGCCGTGCTCGACCTCCTCGTTCGGGCTGGCGGCGTGCGGGCGCGCGTCGCGCTCCAGCGACTGAGCGAACGGCGGGTGCCCATGTTCCGCCACCGCGCCGAGACGGAGCGGCTCAAGAAGCTCGCCGCGCGCACGCTGCAAGCGCTCGAGCGGCGGAAGGGGGCGTTGTGAGCGAGGACGCGCTCGAGCGCTTGCTGGCGGCCTCGGCTGCCGAGGAGGAGGTCAGCGAGCAGCCCCTTCGCCGCGCGGGGGTCGCCGAGCGGGCCCTGGTCAAGGCGCTCAACAGCGCCTGCCGCGTCTCGCGCCTGCACGAGATCGAGAACTCGGTCACGCAGGAGGTGCTGCAGGAGTTCGCCGTCCTGCTGAGCGAATACCTCGACGACCCGGCCAACCGCCAGCTGGCCGTGGTGCAGGGCAACGGCCGCTTCTCGGTCAACGGCGCGGCGATCAAGCTCAAGCGGCACGGGCGCTCCTGGATCAACGACTGGCTCGACTTCATGCAGCGGATGGGGATCGGAGCTCTGGTCTTTAGCGGCAGCTGGACGCCTGAGCACTGCACCCAGCTCTTGCACTGCTTCCGCACCAGCGACGCGCGGACCCCTGAGGGCCGCGCGCTGGAGGTCGCGGCCTCGGCGCGCGAGCGGATCGAGCCTCCCGCCGAGCTGCGCTTGCTCACGCCGCAGCAGGCCGAGGAGCTGGCCGCGGAAGACGAGGCGGAGGAGCGCTCGGCGCGCGAGCGGGCCGTGTTCCTCTACGCGCGCCTGGTCGCCTTCGCCGAGGCCAGCGTCGGCTCGGTCCGCGTCGGCCGCTCCCCGGACTTTCAGGGCCGCCACCTGCGCAGCACGCTGATGAGCCTGATCGAGGAGCTGCGCGAGGAGGGCGCCGACGTCCCGCTGCTGGCCCTGAGCGCGCTCCCGCACCGGCCGCGCGAGCCCTACGCCAGTCACCTCGCCAACACGGCGCTCCTCTCCCTGGCGGCGGCGCGCCTGCTCGGCCTGCCGCGCGGGCACCTGATCGACCTCGGCTTCGCGGCCTTCTATCACGACCTCGGTCGGGCCCTGCTCGGCCTGGACGCCTTTCAGGCCGAGGCCGGCCAGACCCTCGACGCCTCCGATCGCCCTCGCCAGCTGAGCGTGGCCTGCGCCCTGCGCGGGCGCGGCTACGGCTCGACGGGGCTCGCGCGCCTGGCGGTGGCCGAGGAGCAGGCG
>MDTG01227931.1_pt1 | contig 19708 bp, 16 predicted proteins | sample 811421 | NCBI WGS metagenome assembly MDTG01 (sample SAMN05326645, study PRJNA326480) | marine metagenome | isolation source: seawater | place: Pacific Ocean: South East | collected 2011
GCTTCTTCCTCGGGGGCTTCTTCCTCGGGGGCTTCTTCCTCGGGGGCTTCTTCCTCGGGGGCTTCTTCCTCGGGAGCTTCTTCCTCGGGAGCTTCTTCCTCGGCGGCTTCTTCCTCGGGAGCTTCTTCCTCGGCGGCTTCTTCCTCGGAGACTTCGGGTTCGGGGAACTCCTGCTCGAGCGCTTCCGACTCGGCGAGTTCTTCGCCGGGCAGTTCTTCCTCTGCTTCTTCGGGCTCGGGGAATTCCGCCTCCGGCGCTTCGGCGGTCAGTTCGTCGGCGGCATCGGCTTCCGGTGCGCCGCCCTCGGCCTGCTCTTCGAGCTCGGCGAAATCGACGCCGGCCTCAGGTTCGCCAACATCCTCGCCGGGCGCCTGTTCCCGCTCCTCGTGCGCAACTTCCCGGTGAAGGGCGGAAATCAGCGAACGGGCCTGGCCGGCAATTTGCCGGGTGTCGAAATGATCGGTGGAGACGGCGCGCTTCTGGAGCCTGTCCAGGCGTTTTCCGAGAAGCGAACGCAAGTCTTCCATCAGTTCCACCGCGGGTTCGGCCGCGTCGCTGTCGGTGTCGAGCACCTCCTGCAGGTATTCCTCGATCAACTGCATGCTTTCGGCTTCGTCGCCGATGGGCGCGAGCCGGAGCGTACCCTTGATGGTGTGGACCGACCGGATCAGATCGCGATCAACGTCGGCCGGCCATCCCTGGCGGCGGCTGGTTTCGATCCAGTGGTCGATGGTTTCAAGATGATCGTTGATCTCCTTGACCATCAGCTGGATCAGCGTCGGGTCAAGGCCTTCGAGTTCGGGCAGGTCGCCTTCCTGGCCGATTCGGGTCACACGCGAAAGCAGTGCGTCGATGTCGTCGTCATCGAGATCGGCGGATTCGCCCACCAGCGCGGCTCTAAGGCTCGGCAACGCCTCGATCGCTTCACCGACCAGCTCGACCACCTGTTCGGCCGAGTATTGGCCGTCCAGGGTCTGGTTGAGCAGTTGCTCGATTTCCCACGAAAATTCGCCGATGCGCTCTGCACCGGCCATCCGGCCGGAACCCTTGAGGGTATGGAACGAGCGCCGGATGTCGGTGATCAACGACTGGTTGTTCGGCTGCTCGCGCCATTTGGGATAGCCCTGCTTGAGCGACGCCAGTTCCTCGTCGAATTCCTCGAGGAAAATGGACATCAGGTCGAAATCGTCGCTGTCGAGCGCTGACCCACCGGTCATCGCGGGCTCTTCGTCTGAAGACTCTTCGGCGGCGGCCTCTTCGGCAGAAGGCTCCCGCTCGTCGTGGTCCGCCGTACCGGCTTCGACGCCTTTTTCGTCGGATTCCAGCCCCTCTGCGGCGACGGGTGTCTCGTCGAGCGCCTCGGCACGCTCGTCGGCTGTTGACGGTTCGAAGTCGATCGAAAGCGGCGCTTCGTCCTCGGCCGGCTCTTCGACGTCTGCAGGTTCCGCTGGCTGCTCCGTTTCGGCTTCCGATGCTTCTTCTGCCGCTTCGTCGAAGTCGATGCTCAGCGGCTCGTCTTCGGCTTCCGATGGTGCTTCCACTTCTTCTTCGACTGGCGCCTCGGCCTGGTCGGGCTCTTCCAGATGCGGCTCGGGGGGCTCGGTCGCCGGCCCTTCGGCCGCCGCGGCTTCGACTTCCGCGGTCTCTTCGTCCGCGGCGGGCGTCTCGGGCTCGCCGAGATAGCCCAGGTCTATCAGGCGATTGCGGGCATCGTGGAGATACTCTACGCCGCGGTCATCCAGTCGGGTCAGGCTGTCGAGATAGAAGTCGACCACCACCAGCGCTTCGGCCAGGCCTTCCAGGCGTTCGCTGTCGACATCATCGGTCGCACCGGCGCCCATTTCGTCGCCGACGCAGGACGCGCTGGCCTCCAGCATCTCGGCTGCCACGGGTTGTCCGGCCATGTAAAGCACGCCGGCAACGCGTCGAAGAATCCGCATCGACTGCTCGACGCTGTCGGAATCGGCCTGGCCGCGGTGGACCTGGTCGAGCAGGTGCTTGGCCTGCCCGAGATCGTCCAGCGCCTCGCCGAGCACCTGGCGCATGACGCGGCGATGTTCGGCCTTGGGCAGGTGCTGCCCGTCGCCTTCCAGCAGGTCGGATTCGGGCGCCTCGCCCAGGTACAGCACGGCCTCGTCGAGTTCGGACTCGACCAGCAACAATTCTCGGGCGACGTCCAGCAAGACCGGGTTTTCCGGATCCGCGGTCAACTCGCCCAGACGGTCGGCCTGCTTGCGGACACGCTGCTTGAGCCGCTCCAGCCCGAGCATGCCGAAGCTTTCCGAGACCGAGCGCAACAGGCCGGCCTGTTCGCCGATGCCGGCACCCTCGCCATGGCGGCCGAGCAGAAATTCGTTGAGCGCATCCTTGGCTTGATTCAGCTCGCCGCGCGCCGCTTCGGCGATCGCGGTGAACAGCTCGCGGTTGCGACCCGACAGCACACTGCGGGCGCGTTCCAGCTCGGCCGGATCGGCGGCCTGTTCAGCGCCGGTTGCGGCCCGGATCCGATCGATTTCAGGACAGCCTTCGGCAGCCGCCTGCAAGTCGTCCAGAAGCGTGCGCGCGACCCTGTCGGCGTGCTCGAGCACCGAGTCGTCGTCGCCTTCCTCGCTCAAGCGACGCAGGAGCTGATCCAGCGAGGCCAGGTGTGCCTGTATCTGCGGCCCCGGCTTGAGCTGGCCGCCGGCCAGACCCTTGAAGACCGCCTCGGAGATCTTTCCAAGACGTCGGAGCTGCTGGTACGGCGCCCGCTGAAGGGCATCGGTGAATTCGGTCAGCCCGGCGATGTCGCCCGAGTCCTTGAGCCAATCCCGCAGCGCGCGCTGGTATCCGCGTCGCAGCGCTTCGGCGTCAAGCGGCTCATGGTCGCCGCTACCGTCGTCGTTCAGCGCTTCGATGCCGGTTGCCGCGGCCGGCGCCGCGGTCGTTTCCAGGCCCGCGGCGGCAAGGGTTCGACCGATGAATCCTTCGAGCACTTCGGGCAGATCCGGGGAGCCGGTTTCCAGCCGTTCGAGGTAGTCGGGAAGGACGGCCACGCTCTCCAGCAGCACGGTGGCGGTTTCCTGATCGGGGGCCTCGATCGCCTCGAGGGCGCGACCCAGCGCCGCGGCCAGGCTTGCCGCGCCCGGCACGGCCAGGGCTTCAAGCGTTGCCGCGAGCTTGCGCGACGCCGCCCGGGCCTGGTCCAGATCCGGCGCGCCGGCATCGGGCTCGCCCGCCCAGGCTTCCAGCGCCTGGCGGATTTCGTCGCACAGCGCAACCAGGTATGGACGTGTCCAATGAATTCCCTGGGCGCGAGCTGCCGCAGAACTGTTCAACATGCCGACCTCACGCGATGTCCTAAGGTGTGCGTCACCCCCGATCAGTCCTGGTCTTCGGGAAGCGTGAAGTCGGATACCGAGTCGCGCAGGTCGCGTACCAGGTCGGCCAGGCTGACCACCGACTTGGCAGTGCGGCTCGTGCCTTCCGAAGTCTGCACGGAAACCTCCCGTATCGAGTTCATCAGGCGCGCGATCTTGCCGGCATTCTGCGACTGCTGCTGGGCTTGCTCGGAGATATCCTGAATCAGTCTGGCCAGGTCGTTGGATACCTTCTCGATGGATTCCAGCGCCTCACCGGCGTCTTCGGCGGTGCGCGCGCCGCTGACCACCTGCGAGGTTGTCGTTTCCATCGACGTGACCGCTTCGGACGTGTCGGACTGAATCGTCTGCACCAGGGTCTCGATTCGACGCGTCGCGTTCGTGGCGCGCTCTGCAAGTCGCTGGACTTCGTCGGCGACCACCGCGAACCCACGACCCGCCCCGCCGGCCGATGCGGCCTGGATGGCGGCGTTGAGCGCCAGCACGTTGGTCTGCTCCGAGATGCCGTTGATCAGTTCCACGATGTCGCCGATTTCCTGGGACGATTCGCCCAGGCGCTTGATGCGCTTGGAGGTGTCCTGAATCTGGTCGCGAATCTGGTCCATGCCCGAGATCGTCTGGCGCACCATGTCGGCCCCGCGATTGGCGATCTGTACCGAATTCTGCGCAACCTCCGCAGACTCGCTGGAGCGCCGGGCCATTTCGTCGAACGACTTGGCCATCTGGTTGACGGTGTCGGAGGCAACCCGGATTTCCTGTGCCTGGTGCTCGCTGGCCTCGGCCAGCTGGGTGGTCGTGGCCTCGGTTTCCTGCGCCTGGGCCGCCACCTGCCGGGCGGTCGAGTTGACCCCCGAGACCAGGTCTCTCAAGGCTTCCACGGCAAAGTTCACAGAATCCGCGATGGCGCCGGTGACGTCCTCGGTCACGGTGGCTTCCACGGTCAGGTCACCGTCGGCGAGCGAGCTCATTTCGTCGAGCAGCCGCAGAATGGCCTCCTGGTTCCGCTGGTTGACCTTGGCGGTTTCGAGCGCGCGTCTGCGCTGCACCACGTAAAGGTTGAGGCCGACCAGGAACAGCACCAGCAACGCGGCGCCGGCCAGTGCGATACCGGCAATCAGCGACGGCCACAGGCGGCCTTCGCCGAGGGTTGCGTACTCGCCTGCAAGCGCGCTGGCCTGCGCGGTCAGTTCCTGCGAATCCAGGAAGATTTCGTCGGCCGCCTCGCGCACCTCGAACAGATCCGAGGAGCCGGCCAGAATCGTGTCCACGTCGATCTTGACTTCCTCGAACACCGGCTGGATCTCGGCCAGCGCATCGAGCACCTGCTGGTTGCGAACCGCCGGGATATTGAGCTCGTCGTTGCCCAGCAACAGCCCCTGCAGCACCTGGTCGAAAAGCTCGGCTTCGCGACTGAAGGCATCGGCTGCGGTGATCGCGGCCCCGCCGCCGCCCAGGATTTCGCCCACGCGCCTGAGCATGCGGTCGGCGAGCACCAGCTGGCGGCTGGCCAGGTAAATCTGGCCGGTCGGCGTACCGGTCTGGATCATCAGGCGGACCGCCTCGTCGGACAGGCCCTGGAGGCGCGGGATGTTGGTCGCGAAGGCGGCCGCGGCGTCGGCCAGGTCGAGAACGAGCTGGGAGCGGCTCAGGATTCTTTCGGCTTCGGCATCGATACCCTGCCAGATCTGTTCCAGGGTCGAAAGGCTGTCGTTGACCGAGGCCGGCGATGGCGGCAGGTTGGTCTCGGGGTTGCCGTTTCGAAGCTGATTGATCGATTCGGAAATGATGTCCCGGGTTGTCTCGAGCTCATCGAAAGCGTCGAAGTTGCCCACTGCCGCTTCCCCGGCGGCCTTGGCGAGCTGTTGCGCACGCACCTGGATTTCGGTTGTCAACGCGAGGTACTGGGTTTCCTGCGCGTTGCGCTGGTTGAGCAGGAAGAAGTTCAGTGATACGGCGCCCACCAGTCCGACCAGTACCAGGAACAACAGCACCTGGAACGGTGATAGCCGGCGTTCGGTGATAGGGGTTGCTTTGCTGCTCATGCCTTGGCCTCTCGATTCAATGGCTCATTCAAACCTGTTTGTCTCGCCTGCCGGCCGCTGGCCGCAGACGTCGTCATGCCGACCCATCCAGAAACGCCGGGTCGGTCATCAATTGGTTCACGCGAAACCGCCCCCAGCGCTCGTCACCCTGGGGGAAGACCTGGTCGACCAGGCCTTCCAATGCTTCGTCGTCGGGTCTTTCCTCGACCATTTCCGGAATGCTGAAATGGCGCTGGCCGAAGACCTCGTCGACGATGAGACCGAGATAGCGGCCCTGCAGGCGCGTCAGGATCAGGCGTGTTCGCGCGGTGATCGGCGTACGCGATCCGTACAGAAACCAGCCCAGGTCGACGATGGTGACCAGGTTGCCGCGCACGTTGGCCATGCCAAGCAGCCAGTCGCGCGATCCGGGCACGGGCGTGGCCTGCGGCAGGGGCAGGATTTCGTCGACTTCGGTAATGCCCACGGTCAGGCGATGCGAGCCCAATCGAAAAACCACACCATCCCAGGTGCTGTCTCGATCGCGCTGCGAAGATCCGCTGGCATCGTGCGCAATGCTTCGGCGCTCGAAATCGGCCAGCAGCTCGAACAGGGACTTGGCTGCTCTGCTTACCATCTGGACCCGTCGATCCTCCCTTTAAGTAATTCGTGGCCCGGTTTCAACTGGCTGCTTCCCTCATCCAGTGCCGTCGAGACGGCCCGAGCTCTCCAGGTTTTGCGTCATGCCGCGCTCTTGGCCGGCGCTTTCTCCCGTACCGCTTCCAGCAACTCGTCCTTGGTGAAAGGCTTGGTCAGGTAGTGATCCGACCCGACGATGCGTCCGCGAGCCTTGTCGAACAGACCGTCCTTGCTGGTCAGCATGATGACCGGCGTCGACCGGAAATTGTCGTTGTTCTTGATGATTGCGCAGGTCTGGTAACCATCCAGGCGCGGCATCATGATATCGACGAAGATAAGGTCCGGATGGTGTTCGTGGATAAGCGACAGCGCCTCGAAGCCGTCATCGGCTGTAAGCACCTCGCACCCTTCCCTTCCCAGCATGGTCTCGGCTGACTTGCGAATGGTCCGACTGTCGTCGATGACCATGACCTTGAGCCCCTTGAAACTCGAGGCCGAACCACCGTTGCCGTTGTTCATAGATTGCTCGCTCATTGGAACTGCCCTTGACCCTGCGCGTCGTCCCGAAGTGTCACGTGGTTATAGTACGTTCTTTATACCAAGTCTAAACGCTTGAAACAATTGAATCCAGTGCCATTGAATCTTTTTTGACAAGGGCACACTGATAAACTGTCGCTTCGATGCGAACAGGAGCAATTATCTGTGACGAGTAACGCAGTTGTTTGCGTGATGGATGACCTGGACCACATCAAGCCGGTCAAGGATACGACCTTCGCTCTGATGCTCGAAGCCCAGCGTCGCGGCCTTCCGGTCTGGTATGCAAACGAATCCGACCTCGTTCTGGCCGGCGGCGAATGCATCGCGAGGCTCCGGCAGGTCCGCCTGTTCGACGACGGCGACCACTGGTACGAGGTCGAAAGTGAAACGACCCGGGCACTCGGCCGAGGCGATCTCGTGCTCATGCGTTGCGATCCGCCGGTGGACGACAACTACGTCTACGCCACGATGATGCTGGATCGCGCCGAGGCGCACGGGGCGCGCGTGGTCAACCGGCCCGACGCGCTTCGCAATTTCAACGAAAAGCTTTCGATATCGCGCTTTCCCGAGCTGACGCCGGCCACCCGCGTCGCGGCCGATCCGGCGATCCTGCGCGAATTCGTCACCCGACACGGTCGCGCCGTCCTCAAGCCGCTGGACGGCATGGGCGGGCGTGGAATCTTCCTCGCCAATGCCGAGGATCAGAACCTGAACGTGATCGTCGAGACCCTCACCAGGGATGGCCGGCGACCGGCCATGGCCCAGGAATTCCTGCCCGGCATCGCCGACGGCGACAAGCGCATCCTGATGGTTCACGGAGAGCCGGTGCCATACGTCCTCGCCCGAATTCCCGGCGGATCGGATTTTCGCGGCAACCTCGCCCAGGGCGGACGTGGAGAGGGGCAGCCGATCAATGACGACGAGCTGCGAATCGCCCGCACGGTCGGACCGGTGCTGGTCGAAAACGGCATCGAGTTCGCCGGCCTGGACGTGATCGCCGGCAAACTCACGGAGATCAATGTGACCAGTCCCACTTGCGTGCGCGAACTCGACGCGCAATTCGGGATCAATATAGCCGGAATGCTTTTCGACGCACTCGGCAGACAATGACGACCCGGCCAGCCGCACCAGCAAGAAGCGAGACCGAAACGCTGATCCTGGCGCTGGTGCTGGCACTGATACTGCACGTCGCGGTCATCACCCAGCTGCATTTCGACTGGATCAACAGCGCCCTGGAGTCGCGCGCGCCGGACCTGGACGTGATCCTGGTCGACTGGGCCAGCGAGCAGGCGCCGGAAGAAGCCGACTTCCTGGCCCAGGCCAACCAGACCGGCGGCGGCGACAATCCCGAACTCGAGCGCCCTTCGGCCCCGCCGCCCAGCGAAGCGGCCGGCAACCCCGAGCCGCTGCCGGAAGCAACCACCCGCCCCCAACCGGAAGCGGAACCGGCAACGCAGAACGTGCTGGCGCGTGCAAGCGACACGCCGGACCTGACCCAGGTCGAACAACCCCCGGCCGAGGACAAGTCGCTGCCCGACGCCAGCCAGCTTCTGCAGCAGGCTCGGAACGTCACCCAGGCGGCGCCGGATCCGCTGGCCTTCGAACGCATCGTGCCCAAGCGGCCGCGGCGCAAGTTCATCACCGCCAACACTCGCGAGCATCTCTACGCCAGCTATATGCGCGCCTGGGTGGCCAAGGTCGAGCGCGTCGGCAACATGAACTACCCGGATCAGGCCCGGCAACGCAACCTCGAGGGCAGCCTGGTCCTCAGCGTGGACGTACTCGCCGACGGCTCGATCGAGCGCGTCCAGGTGCTGCGCTCATCCGGTTACGACCTCCTTGACGAGGCCGCGGTGCGAATCGTCCGGCTGGCGGCGCCCTACGCCGAACTGCCGGCCGACGTTCGCGAGGAGACCGACATCCTGACGATTACGCGAACGTGGCAGTTCTCGGCGCGATCGGGTTTGAACTAAGGCTTAGGAAAGGCCAATGTGTGCGGCCTTCCGGCCGCGAGCTCGATTTGCGGGTACACGCACCCGCAAGCGGGCGCTGAACGCGCCGACTGCGGGTTATCGTTGATTCTGCTGCAAGCCCAAGCCACCGGCGGCCTTCCGGCCGCGCGCTCGATTTGCGGGTACACGCACCCGCAAGCGGGGCCGCGGCTGCACTCGCGATTCGCGGCGCATGTCCGCAAATCGCGCCGCTTCGCGCTGTCGCCGGACGAACTTGCATACGGGCCGGGCCAACCCGATATATCGAGTCATCTCGAAGCCTTGGTAGTATCATTGCAAACGTGACCTATTTCGACCAACAACTCCTTATCGCGATGCCCGGGATGGAAGATCCCAATTTCGATCACGGCGTGACCTTGATGTGCCAGCACAACGAGGACGGCGCGCTGGGCATCACGATCAACCGCCATTCGGACCTGACGCTGATGGACGTGCTCTCCCAGCTGGAGATCAGCTGCAGCGACGAGAGCATCGCCAATCAGCCGGTGCTGCAGGGCGGCCCGGTCCAGCAGGAACGCGGCTTCGTGCTGCACTCCGACGACGGCCGGTGGGAAGCCACCACCCAGGTCGCGCCGGGCATCATGGTCACCACCTCGCGCGACATCCTGGAAGCCATCGCCGAGCATCGCGGGCCCTCCAAGTACGTGGTGGCGCTGGGGTACGCCGGCTGGTCGGCCGGGCAACTGGAAGACGAGCTCAAGGAAAACGCCTGGCTCAATACCGCGGCCGATTCGGCGATCATTTTCGACCTGCCCCTAGACGACCGCTGGGCGCGGGCCGTGGCCTCGCTCGGCATAGACGCGTCCACGCTGCAGCCCATCGGCGGGCATGCCTGAACGCGCCCCATCGGTTCTGGTACTGGGCATCGATTTCGGCGCGCGACGCATTGGCCTGGCCACCGGCAACACGCTGACCGGAACCGCGCGGCCGCTGAACACCATCCACCACGACGGCGCGCCGGCCGAAGAAATCGACCGGGCCGTCGAAAGCTGGAAGCCCGGCTGCATCGTCGTCGGCCTTCCGCTGGCGGCTGACGGCAGCGAGACCGACAGCAGCCGCGCTGCCCGCCGATTCGCCGCCGAGATGCAAGCGCGCCACCCGGACATCGAAGTAGTCTTCCAGGACGAACGGTACAGCAGCAGGATGGCCGACGCCCAATTTGCCACGGCCCGGCGCGAGGGGCACGCCCGCCGGCGTGACGCGCGCAATCTCGACAGCGTGGCGGCCGCGATAATCGTGGAATCCTGGCTGGCGGCGAATCCGCCTGCGGCGCAAACGGAAGTGTCGCGGTGACACGCCACCTGCTCGACATCGAGCACCTCGCACGGGCCGACATCGCGAGCCTGCTTGCCCGCGCCGGCGAACTGGCCGCGGGCGCTTCCTGCGCCAGCCGAGCCGGGACCGTCGCCAACCTGTTCCTCGAGCCGAGCACCCGAACCCGCGTCTCCTTCCAGATGGCCGCCCGCAGGCTCGGCCTGGACGTCGTCAACATCGAGCAGCAGCATTCGTCGGCCAGCAAGGGCGAGAGCCTTGCCGACACCGCACGCACGCTTGCCGCGATGGGCGTCAGGGCCATCGTGCTGCGCCATCCCGAGGATTTCGCGGCATCCGAGCTGGCCGCGGCCCTGGCCGGCGCCGAAATCGGCATCGTCAATGCCGGCGACGGCCAGCACGCCCACCCCAGCCAGGCGCTGCTGGACGCGGCAACGCTTGCACATGCAGGGTTCGAATGGTCGGGCCTGAAGCTGGCGATCGTGGGCGACATCCGGCACTCGAGGGTGGCACGTTCAGATATTGCGCTGCTCTCGCGCCTGGGCGCGGCGGAGATCCGGATTGCCGGACCGGCGGAGTTCATGCCCGACCCCGACGAGTTGCCCGAAGCGATGCGAATGCCGGATATCGACACCGCCCTGGACGGCATCGACGCGCTGATCTGCCTGAGAATCCAGCGCGAGAGAATGGCCGCCAGCGGCTATCTCGACGGGGCGGCGTTCCACCAGCGCTGGGGACTGACGGCCGACCGGCTTGCCGCCATGCCGGACCGTGCGAGGTTCCTGCACCCCGGGCCGGTCAATCGCGGCGTCGAGATCGCGGACGGTCTGGTCGACTCGCCGCGCGCGCTGATCCTCGAGCAGGTCCGCATCGGGGTCCACCTGCGAACCGCGCTGTTCGAATGGTTGATCGACGCGGCCTGACCTCCATATTGGAAGTCGAAGCACTTTTCCCAGGAAACGGATTCAAATGATCGAAATCATCGTCAACGGCGAACCGCATTCGCTGCCCGAAGACTCGACCGTGGAAGCACTGCTGGAACGGCTCGGCCATGCCGGCAAGCGGGTGGCCGTGGAACGCAACGGCGACATCGTGCCGCGCAGCCTGCACGCCGAACAGACGCTACAGGCGCGCGACCGGATCGAAATCGTACACGCCATAGGCGGAGGCTGAACAACGTGCAGGAAGATACCCAGACACTATCGTCGACACAATCGCCGACACAATCGGATCAGGGTTCGCAGAACGCCGACTCCCCACTGGTCATCGCCGGCCGGAGCTACCGCTCGCGCTTGCTGACCGGCACCGGCAAATACAGCGACCTGGAGCAGACGCGCCTGGCCACCGAAGCCGCCGGCGCCGAGATCGTGACCGTCGCGATTCGTCGAAGCAACATCGGCCAGAATCCGGACGAGCCGAGCCTGCTCGACGTGCTGCCGCCGGACCGCTACACCATCCTGCCCAATACCGCCGGCTGCTTCACCGCCGACGACGCGGTTCGCACCTGCCGCCTGGCGCGCGAATTGCTGGACGGCCACAACCTGGTCAAGCTCGAGGTCCTGGGCGACGAGAAGACGCTCTTCCCGGACGTGATCGAAACGCTGAAGGCGGCCGAAACCCTTCTGGCCGACGGCTTCGACGTGATGGTCTACACCAACGATGACCCCATCCTGGCGCGTCGCTTCGGCGAAATGGGCTGTTGCGCGGTGATGCCGCTGGCCGCGCCGATCGGGTCCGGGCTGGGCATCCAGAACCGCTGGAACATCCTGTCCATCGTCGAGGAAGCGAGCGTGCCCATCCTGGTCGATGCCGGTGTCGGCACGGCCTCGGATGCTGCAATCGCGATGGAACTGGGTTGCGACGGCGTGCTGATGAACACCGCGATCGCCGGCGCCCGCGATCCGGTCGCGATGGCGCGCGCCATGCGGCTGGCAATAGAGGCCGGGCGGCTGGCGTATCGAGCCGGCCGCATTCCGCGCAAGCGCTATGCCTCGGCCTCGTCGCCCATCGAGGGCACGTTCTTCTGATGACCGATGCGACCGACCGCGGCCAAAGTGATCCGTACGAGAGCCACCATCGGCGCGTGCGCAGCTTCGTGCGCCGGCCGGGCCGGCTCACCCCGGCCCAGCAGCGCGCACTCGAGGAATTGTTGCCGGTTTTCGAAATCGCGCCGGACCTCGCCGACGTCGCGGACGCGTTCGATCGAGACCGGCCGCTGGTCGTCGAGATCGGCTTCGGCAACGGTGAAGCGCTGGCCTGGATGGCGGCCCACGAACCGGACAAGAACTTCATCGGCATCGAGGTACACGAACCGGGCGTCGGGAGACTGCTTCGCGACATCCATGAGAAAGGCCTGGATAACGTGCGCGTGGCGATGCGCGACGCGGTCGAAGTGCTGGCAGGTCAGGTCCCGGCCGGGTCTTTGAGCGAAGCGAGGATCTACTTTCCCGACCCCTGGCCCAAGAAGCGCCACCACAAGCGACGCCTTGTCCAGGCCGGCTTCATCGACCTGCTGGCCGAACGTATTCGGCCGGGCGGCCTGCTGCACCTTGCAACCGACTGGCAGCCCTACGCCGAATGGATGCTGGAACAGCTCGAACCCAGCCCGCACTTCGAGAACCTCGGCAACCCGTTCGTCGAACCTCCGGCGTGGCGACCGCAGACCCATTTCGAGCGGCGCGGCGAGCGCAAGGGCCACGAGATCGCCGATCTGCTGTATCGACGCGCCTGAGACGCGCCGCCGCCGGGCCGCGCTTGACGGGCCGATGCCGATTACGGTATAAACCCCGGGTGCCTACAAAAATTTAACAACAACGGCACGTTTCACCAGCTGGGAAGAGCATCATCCGGTTTGGGGCAAAAGCGGCCTTCGGGCCGCTTTCTTTTTTATTCATGCAGCCGCTGGGCCGCGGCTGCATTCGGCTTTTGCGGCGCGTGTCCGCAAAAGCCTCCGCTTCGCGCTGGCGCTGGACGCGCCGACTGCGGGTCGTGGCCGGGAAAGTGCCTCGGTCGCGGCTGCATTCGGCTTTTGCGGCGCGTGTCCGCGATTGTCATGACAAGCGCCTCCGCTTCGCGCTGGCGCTGGACGCGCCGACGGGTGCAGTTTCCACCGTTGTGGGGCAAACATCGATCCATTTTTGTGCGGCGTGCGGCCGCCTGGTTTGATCGGCGGGTACACGCACCCGCAAGCGGGCCGCGGCTGCATTCGGCTTTTGCGGCGCGTGTCCGCGATTGTCGTGACAAGCGTCGTGACAAGCGTCGTGACAAGCGTCGTGACAAGCGCCTGCGCTTCGCGCTGGACCCGCCGAACGCATCCGAACCGGGGCGGGGCGATTGACCTGCCCCTGTTGCGGCCCCATAATCTTCTTGTATCAGCTGTTGATGGATAACCATGGAACACGACGAGCCAATCGAATTTACGGATTCCGCTGCGCGCAAGGTGCGCGAACTGATTCTTGCCGATGGCAACCCGGATCTGAAGCTGCGGGTCTACATCACCGGCGGCGGATGTTCGGGCTTCCAGTATGGCTTCACCTTCGACGAGAAAGCCGACGAGGACGATATCCGGGTCGAGCGCAGCGGCGTGGAACTGATCGTCGACCCCCTGAGTTTCCAGTACCTCGAGGGTTCCGAAGTCGATTACAGCGAATCGCTGCAGGGCGCGCGCTTCGTCATCCGCAACCCGAATGCATCGACCACCTGCGGCTGCGGTTCGTCGTTCGGCGTCGCGTGAGGATCCGGACGGTTGACACCGCGCCCGGCCCGGCGCTAAAACAGGGCAACTCCATCAACGCCGTCGGCATGCCGACTTGAAGATTCTTTCGCTACTCATCGCCTTTGCGATCAGCCATCACTGGCCGACCGCCTCCCGGCTGCGTCGCTTCGAGTGGCTGCTCGCCGGGCCGGTGGCCGCCAGTGGCCGGGGGCCGCACTGGCTGCCGGTCGCGCTTCTGGCAGCGCTCGCGCTGGTGATCGGCGGGCTGGCAACCGCGATAGCAGGCGGGCTGGCCGGGCTGTTCGGCCTGCTGTTGCTCGGCATCGCCAGCGTGCTCTACACACTGGGACCCGAGCACCTCGACCGCGATATCCGCATGGCGTCCAACCCGGGCGAACCCGACAAGCAGCAGGTTGCACTGGAGCGACTTTTGCTCACGCCCGTCTCCAGCGGCCCCGAGGCCGCCGCCGCGTCGCTTCACGCGGCACTCGCGCGCTGGTTCGGGATCGTATTCTGGTTTGTCGTACTTGGCGTTCCGGGCGCACTTCTCTATCGAAGCCTGCGGGAAGCACACCACGGCGACAGGTTCGAAGCCGTCGAGCGCGCCTGGATGGGCCGCGTCCTGGGCTGGATGAACTGGCCCGTCGTGGCGCTGATGACCGGCGCGATCGCGCTGATGACCGACTACGACCGGGTCAAGGCGGCTTTCGACGCGCGCGAGGATCGCTGGCAGCTTCCCGCCGCCCTGCTCGACGACCTCGCCCGCACGCTGTGCGACCCGACCGACGATCTGGCCAGCGGACTGGCCGACGGCCGGCGACTCGCGTGGCGCGCGCTCGGCATATGGTTTGCCGTGCTCAGTCTGTTGCTGCTGGCCGGCCTGCTTTCCTGAACAACACTCGAAACCGGAACACAGGACACTTCATGCGAAGCATTCTCTCGATCCTGCTGCTTGCGCTGACGACGACCGCCGGCGCCGAAACCTGGGTGCGCTGCGGCGACTCGGTCGACGTTGCCGAAGGCGCGCTCACCGGCCCCGTGACACTGGTCGTCGTCGACGATCGAATCGAACGCGTGGTCGACGGTCACCCGGAAGCGCAGGCGCAGGCCGGGATCGTCGATCTCTCGGGGCTGACCTGCCTGCCGGGCCTGATGGACATGCACACCCACATCACCTCGCAGTCCAGCCCGTCGAGCTACAGCAAGGCGTTCACGCGCAACGAAGCCGACGTGGCGCTGGAAGCGACGGTTTACGCGCGCCGCACGCTGGAAGCCGGTTTCACCACCGTGCGCGATCTCGGCGACTCGTTCAACGCAAGCATCGCCCTGCGCAATGCGATCGACGCCGGACACGTCGTCGGTCCGCGCATATTCACCTCCGGCAAGGCGCTGGCCACCACCGGCGGGCACGCCGATCCGACCAACGGCTGGCGCGCCGACCTGATGGGTGCGCCGACGCCGCGCGAGGGCGTTCTCAACGGCGTCGCCGAGGCCCGCGAGGCGGTCAGGCAGCGATACAAGGACGGCGCTGACCTGATCAAGATCACGATAACCGGCGGCGTCCTGAGCGTCGCCAAGAGCGGGATCGCGCCGCAGTTCCGGCCCGACGAAGTGCAGGCCGTGATCGAGACCGCCGAAGATTACGGGATGCACGTCGCCGCGCACGCGCACGGCAAGGAAGGCATGATCCGGGCGATCAATGCCGGCATCACGTCGATCGAGCACGGCACGATGATGGACGACGAAGTCATCTCCCTGATGAAGGAACGCGGCACCTGGTATGTACCGACCATCAGCGCCGGCAAGTTCGTCGCCGAGAAGGCCGAGATCGACGGCTACTTCCCGGCCCTGGTCCGGCCCAAGGCCCGGACGATCGGACCGATGATCCAGGATACGTTCGAACGCGCATGGAAAGCCGGCGTCAGAATTGCGTTCGGCACGGATTCCGGCGTCAGTCCGCACGGCGACAACGCCGACGAATTCGTGTTCATGGTCGAAACCGGCATGTCGCCGGCCGAGGCCATTCGCAGCGCAACCCTGAATGCCGCCGAACTTCTCGGCGTTTCCGATCGCGCGGGCAGGCTCGCGCCGGGCCACTGGGCCGATGTCATCGCGGTCGAGGGCAATCCGCTGGCCGACGTCTCGACGCTGGGCGACGTGGCGTTCGTCATGAAGGCCGGCCACGTCCACAAGACACCATCGCGGTAATCCCGGGCAATCGCCCTGGCCGGGCAACCCTCGACGCTTGCCGGCAGAATGTGCTTGAATTAACATTTAAGGCAGGCTTTATTGCTTGAAATAGCAAATCTGCTCGCCTATAGTGAGGCAGTCGTTCTGCGGTTGTACCAAGGGGTTGCACGATGTCGGATTCCCTGACCCGAATGCGGATTGCACTCCGCGCTGAAGGGGTCGAAGAGGAACGTTGCAAGAGCCTGCTGTTCTGGGCGCGGGCGTTTCTGACATTCTGCAACAACGACGATCCCGAGCGACTGGACCGAAACGACGTCGAGGGATTTCTTGCGCACGCCTCGGAAGACCGGTTTGCCGGGCGCCCGTCCCGCAACCGCGCCCTGGAAGCCATCGAATGGCTGTTCAAGGCCATGCCCGACGGTCCGCCGGCATGGCTCAGGATCCTGATCGAGGAACGACGGCCGGACGCCACCCCCAACATTCTTTCCGAAAGCGAGGTCCGCAGGCTGCTCGCCCAGCTCAAGGGTGAAAGCTGGCTTGCCGCGGCGCTGATCTACGGCACGGGTATCCGGCTGCTGGAGTGCGTGCGGCTGCGGGTTCGCGATATCGACCTCGGCGAAAACAAGCTGACGGTACGCGACAGCGCCGACAAGATTACCCGTCGCCTGCCGCTGCCGGAAAACATCCAGCCCCGGCTCAAGGAGCACCTCGAGGACCTCAAGCTTACCCATATCCGCGATATCGTCGAAGGCAACGGCGGCGCCACCCTGCCACCGCTGGTTGCGGCCCGCACGCCGAACGTGGCGCGCAACTGGGGTTGGCAGTACCTGTTCCCGCAACGCCTGGAGCACGAGCGCACCGGCGCGCCGGACCACGCGGTATCGAAAGTGATCCATCACGTCGATCCTAAGACGCTGCATCGCAAGTTCGAACGTGCCGCGCTGGACGCCAGCATCTATCGCCGCGTGACGGGGCACGTGCTGCGCAACAGTTTTGCCCTGCACATGGTCCAGCGCGGCGTCTCGGTCAACCGTGTCGAGCGAATCCTGGGGACCAGGTCGGCGGATCCGGCCGACGAAGCCGAGGCCCGCAGCCTGCCGCTGCCGTCCGACGATCGGGCCGGACGGATCTCGTTCCGGCAGTGAACCGCTGAATCTCGCGGCTCGCGCTCAGCGAACGCCGACTCGTTGCGCGTCGCTGTCGGCGTAACCGCTCAGCTCGAGGTAGCCCCGCCCCAGCGTTCGCCCGTCGTCCGGATCGATCACGTCGACCGCGCCTTCCCAGTAGCCCACCGTGGCGTACCAGCGCTGCGCGTCGAACGCCGGGCGCACTTCGAATGCCAGCCCTTCGCCCGGCAGCCTTACCCGCCAGGCAACCGGCCAGTCCACGCCCAGCCGATCCCGCCAGCGCCCGATCTCCTCGAACTCGAAATCGTCGCGCTCGAGCACCCGGTAACCGCCGTCGGCCTCGACCAGCACGCCGGCCGAAAAGCGCGATGCATCGCCCGCCTCGGTGCGCAGCCGGTAGAGCATCAAGTCACGCCCGTCGTCGAGCTGCAGCGCGAACCAGTCCCAGCCGGCGATACCTTCGCCCAACTGGCTGGAACCCCATTCGCGGTCCAGCCACGCCGAGCCGGTGACCTCGGCGGCATTCCCGTCGAGCACCACGCGACCGTCGGCGGCCATCCGCGTGATCGAGTAGTAGCGCGATGCGTTGCCCCGCTCCGGGCCCTTCCGGCTGTAGCCTGAATCGCCCTGGAGCACCACTGGCTTGCGCGGCGCGAGGTCGAGGTCCAGCGACGCGCCATCCATCTGTGCGCGCAGCCGCCAGCCCTCTTCGGTTCGCGTGACCGTCCAGTCGCGCAGCCACCATTCATCGGCGGTCGCGCCCGCCAGGCCCAGTGCGTCGCGCGCGAATCGTTCCGCCGAGTTGAATCGCGCCCTGGCCACATCGCTGACCGCGAAATGGGCCATCCAGATCGCGTCGCTGGCAAAGTCCGAATCCGGTCGCTCGCCCGGCTCCACCGCGAACCGGAACAACGTGAACTGGAAACCGTAGCGCCGACCCGTTGCGTCGAACAGGTTGCCGGTGAAGTACCACCATTCGTTGCGAAACCCAGGGTGCATCGCGTGATCGGCCGGGAACACCAGGGGCTCCGGGCCGGTCACGCGCTTGAACGCATCCGGCGCGGCGTTCAGAAGCGCCGTCCCGCTGATGCCGGTCGCATCAGGCTCGCGCTGCTCGATCCGCTGCACCAGCCAGCCCACGGCCACCACCGCTATCAGAACCGCGATGACGATATCCCGCCTCATCGTCCCGCCCTGAGGTGTTCGATCATCGGTCGCCGCCCGATGCGCCAGGCCGGGTAAAGGCCGGTCAAGGTCCCCAGTACCAGCGCAACGGGCACCACCCACAACACAGGCTCGGCCGGCGGCAATCCGGCAGGCAGGCTCCAGCCGAAGGCCCGAGGCTGGATCAGCAGCGAGAGCGCGTAGTGAATCAGCACCGCCAGCGGCAGCGCGGTCGCCAGCGCCACCGCGGTCAAGCCGGCCGATTGCACCGTGACCAGGCCGAACAGGCGCGCCGGCGAGAGCCCGAGGGCGCGCAGCGTGGCATGCTCGCGCGAGCGCTCCAGACCCTGCGCCAGCAATGCACTGGTCAACGCGACCAGCGCAATCAGGCCCACAAGCATCGCCAGCGCCCATGACACCCGAAACGTTCGGTCGAACACCGCCAGGGACTCTCGCCGGATACCCGCCGGCGTAATCCACTGTGCGACACCGCCCAGCGCCAGGCCCTCGATGCGTCGGCCGAGCTCGGCCGGCGTCATCCCGTCGGCCAGGTAAAGACCGACGCTGTCGACGGCGTGGTCGTCGAACCAGCGCCGATACAGGTCGCCGCTCACCGCCACGAAGCCCTGCTCGGAACTGTAGTCGCGAAACACCGCCGCGATCGGAACTCGCGCAGGGCCTTCGGGTGTAGGCAACTCGACGATATCGCCGATTGCCAGGCCCTGGCGGCGCGCCAACGGCTCGGACACCAGCACCGCGTCGCCGGCACTGAACTGCCTGTACGCCTCCGGCGCCTCGCCCAGCAATTCGAAGCCCGACCAGGCGCGCGCCGGGAGGTCGTAAGCGGTCAGGGTCGTGCCGTCGGCCAGGCGTGTTCGACGCACCGAGGAGAACGCCTCCACGCCTTCCAGAGACGCGAGTCGATCGACCTGTTCGCGCGCCAGCGATCGGCTCTCCAGCGAAACGTACATGTCGGCCTGCAGGAGCCGGGTCACCCAGTCGCCGACGGCGGCACGAAAGCCGAGGATCATCATGCCCATGCCGATGGCCAGCGCCAGGGCAAGCGAGAGCGCCGCCAGCGCAGGCGAAAGGCGTCCCCGGGCGGTTTCCAGCAATCGCAGTGCGCGACCGGGCAAGGTCGTGGCGGTACGGCGGGCCAATCCCCGCACCAGGCCGAAGCCGATCATCGGAATTGCCACGATCACGCCGGCCAGCACCAGGAACAGCCCACCCAGCGCAGCGACCAGCCGAGCGTCCAGCGCAACCCAGGCCGCACCCGAAGTCACCAGCAAGACGGTAAGTGCCAGCACCTTGCGCGCCGGCAGCACATGCACGACGAACGAGCGTACCAGGCGCCCGGGCGGGATCTGCAGCGCCTCGCGCATCACCGGCACGGTCACTGCCACCGCGGCGGCCAGCGCGGCCAGCCAGATCCCGGCGTAAAGCCAGGGCGTCGGGTTGGTGGCTGCCGGCGGCAATTGGCCGTAAACCTCTGCCACGGGCGCGGCGATCAGGCGCAGCAGCTGGTCCGACAGGACCGTGCCGGCGACCAGGCCGGCCAGCGCGCCGAAGGCCGCAATCACCAGCACTTCGCCGATCAGCAGGCGCGCCAGCCGGCCATGGGTCATCCCCAGCGCGCGTAGAAGACCGAAGGTTCGGCGTCGCTGCACCA
>MDTG01278622.1_pt1 | contig 19706 bp, 9 predicted proteins | sample 811421 | NCBI WGS metagenome assembly MDTG01 (sample SAMN05326645, study PRJNA326480) | marine metagenome | isolation source: seawater | place: Pacific Ocean: South East | collected 2011
GTAAGTTGTTATCCATGTTGTCCATGCCGCCGCACTATTAGCCGCAATGTATGCTGATCTTAAACTTTCAATTCTACTAATTCTAGTTGTTGCTGTACTCGATACAGTGCCTCCATTTTGTATCCAGCTACTACTATTAAATGTATTCTCATACGCTTGCTGAGCTGTAATGTTTGTAGTACCAGTTTGTGTTTCATTAAAGTTGACTGTAGTTCCTTCAATAATCAAAGTAGCTGTTGCACTACCTTGTATGATTGGGTTTACAGTAGTACCAGTTTTTACAATATCATTAAATGCTGTAGTAACAACACTGTTATTAAAAGTTACTGTAGAGTTCGACGCAGAACTTTGTCCTAGTGAAAGTGTAGTTCCGTGTGCAACTACATTATTAGTTCTGATGTCTTGTGTACCATCAATGGTAATAACATTTCTAGTTGTGGTAGTTGCACTCTTAGTTAAACTAATAGTGTTACCATCAATTACTAAAGTTTGTCCTGAACTAGGAATAACTGGAAGCTGAACAGTACCAGTAAGCACAATAGGATTTGATGCTATAGACAATCCGCTTGCTCCGTCTGGATCTAGCATTTCCCATACTCTTCCTGTATGAATAACTTTATCTCCTAACTTATAACTAGTTTTACTATCCCATTTCATAATATCTTGCCAGTCTCCACTGAAGTCATATGCTGTTCTTGATTCAATTGGGAATAATAAAAAGTCTTCTCTGTTTAAAGCTCTATAATCTGTTTCAGTAAGTAATGGTAAACCAGCGTTTATAAAATCATTTGCAAACATATTATTTTGATTTTGATTATCATATGTTCTTACTTCTCTTGTTGGGAAAGTAGTAAATTCAGGATTGTAAACATTTAATGGACTAGTACCATCAATGTCAATTACAATATCACTGAGTACATCATACTTTTGTCCACTTGTAAATCTAACTGGTTGCGGATCTGTTACTAATAGTTCAGGCGTAATTTGAAATTCTGTAGTTTTTCTAGCAGATGTATCTCCAAAATCTCCCATCCTAACTGCCCACATCTCATGTAAATCAGCAGTAGCATCTCCGTTGAATAATCCTTTGTTTCTCATAAAAGCATCTAAAGCATAACGGGTGCCTCTATATTTGTATGATCCTTTTACGAATTCATATACTGTATCATCATCTAAGTCAAGTGTGTCTGCCCAATTTGGTTTGTTATATCCACTATTAAATCTTGCAACATCACTTACTTGTTTTTTGGCAAGTGTGTTTGTGCGTCCATAGTATTGATCTAGCTGTCCAGCTAAACTATCAAAGTTTGGTAGTATACTGTCACCATCAACAATATGCCCTGGTGAAAAAAGTTTACCGTTCCAATTTTTTGTTCTATTGCCTTGCCATATAATTCTTTTGTGTATTTGTCCAATTGCACTTTCAGATACTGTATCATCAAAATTTGTTACATTATCAAATATAAAAATGTGTTCCATTTGAACTTTGTATAATCTTAAACCAAACATTTTTGTGTCAGGATCTTTGGTTTGAAATACTGTTTCTTCATCTAATGACATTGAGCTTCTTGTTATAGCAATATCACTAGCACTTATTTGTTTACCTAAGTTATTAACAATATTATATACGCCATCGTAACGAGTATTGAGGTTATCAAAATATCCCATAACATCATCTTGTACTGTTACTTTATTTGGATCAGGTAACAAATATAAAATTTCTTGTGTTGAACCTACTGCCCAATTACCAAAGCTACTCGCGGCAGTTTTCCATTGTTGTGTAAATCCTAAGCTGTTCAGATAATGTCCATACCCGTTGATAAAGTTATAAACATCTTGCATAGAATAAAGTTCTGTGTTATAATCTAGTTGACTAACAATATTTTCAAATTCAGTGTATCTCCTTAGGTCTACCTGTGTAGTCCCTACAAAACTTGTTTTTACACTAGGACCATTTGTAGCAGGAGCATTATATTTAAAAAATCCTAAACTTTTGTCATAACCATTTATTGTATAACCGTTATCTGTTTTAGTTACTATAATACCGCCAAAGAAAAATTCAACATCGGGTTTGTTAACATATAAATGTGTACTAAAGTTTTCTTCTGGTATAAACACTCTGCCTTTATCTTGACTGCTTTGCAAAATAAATCTTTGATTACTGTTTACAAATCCACCTGCTTTTACAATAGGATTAAATGTCATGTTTGTAAATCGTTTAACTACTACATCAGCAGTTGTACCATTCATCATTGCAAACGCTGTGATACTATTACTTAATCCACTAAAATATCTTCTAGCATTTTTTGCAATAATAGCTTCTAACTCAGCATTGCCATCACTAAGGAGTAATCTTGGAGTGTTGAAATAACCTTGTCCTTGTTTTGTAATTCTTGCCGCAACTAGTTTATCACCTGATCTAGTTACAACTACTTCAGCATCTGAACCAAAGTTGTCATGTACAGAAACTGTTGGTGTATTAGTATATCCACTGCCTGGATTTTTTATTCTAACACTTTCGATAATTGCACCTGTTATCTGTGCATCGCTTAAATTAATATTACTCCAACTTGTTAACTTTCTTTCATCTAAATCACGAATCTGTGGATTGTCATAACCTAGTTTACTCATAGTAGTTCTTTTATCAGTTTTAAAATATAAATTTGTTGCAATTAGTGGTCTTGTTCTAAGTAAAGCAATAGTTGCCGCAATCCTAAATTCAGCAGTTCTACGCCATTGTTCTTCAACAGGGCCATGATCACCATAAGCAAAATCTTTTTGTCTATCTTCAAGTGTAGGAGTTGATACTACACTTGCTGTTACTGGATCATTAAGCACTCCGAGTAATGTTACTAGTGTATTTGTTGACCAATCATATGCAGAATAGCTATAGTCTAAGTCAAACACTGTAAGATTAGAAGCAAGTGAAGGATCACTTATTTTGCCATATTTTAATGCTGTTATTAGTGCAGTACGTTTTGCCGCATCAGTCCAACTATAATATGTATCCCACCATGTAGGCTTTGTAGCATATCCCATCATTTCCCAAGGATGTGTATGTGGTCTATCAGTCTTAAAGAAATATTGATATAGTCCTCTCCAACCACCAATGTTAGGCGACACACTGCTATAGTTCCAAGTAAACTTATCAGTACCATCATAATAAGTGGATGAATTAAAATTTGTTATATTGTTAATAGTTTTCCATTTGTTGTATTCGCTCTTCATACTATCTTGGAAATTTTTCCAAGTATAATGTGTCTTCCTATTTGCATTGGGCCAATATTGTTTTTGATTAATTACTGATGAAAGCTCTGGTCCGAGGTTATTGAATATTCTATGTTCTAACTCCCAAAGTCCAGCGTCAACTGGATCGAATCCTGCTTGCTGTCTTTGATATAATTCTGTACCGTTTCGTACATGTACACTACCATCATGTCCAATTATAACATTATCTGTTGCTGTACCTGTACTGTCTTTACTATAGTCACTTCTTAGTTCAGGAACGTGAGTTCTAACAAGTCCTAGTTTAACACTGCTAGGTGGTACAAAACTTACACTATCTCTTTTATACCATCTTACATGTACATTGTTTTGACCTCCAGCTGGAAATGTATGACTTGCAATAATTTTAAATTGATTGTCACCTACAAATATTACTTCACTCGGAAATGCAAGTGTTCTCCATGTGTGGAAACCATTGCTATCTGGTACTTGCATCCAAACTTGGATATGGTTAAATGTGTCATCATACTCGTTGCTTACGAAAGGTAAATCAAACTGTGGAGTTTGACCTGATACCCAACTATAATTTTTACTTTCAAAATCTCTGTACATTGCCATTTGACTTCTTGCAAAGGCACTGTTCTTATCTTTACCTAAGTTTATAGATTCAAGTGTTTTGTCTACTAGCTTGTATACTGGTTCAGTAATATCTAATGTATTATGTATTTGTGCAATTTTTGTTTTAAAAACTTGTAGGAAATTTCTATAACTATTACTACTATATTGTAAACTACTAACAGGATCAGTATCGTTTTCAGTAAACAGTTGATTAATAAGTTCAGTTGAATAAGGTTGTTGTCTAATTATACCACCAAATGTATGATCATGTGGGATATTTCTATAATTGTTTACACCATACTTTTCACCAGCAAACTTTGGATTTTTTTCTACTTGATCGCTAAAATGACTTATTAAATCGCCATAGGTTACTTTTCCAAAACTTAAATTTTGTGGATTTAAATTGTGTGTATCTGCTACTTCAAAACTTCCTTCACTAGTATCACTATACTTTGCAGTTGTATGTATTGATACACAGTAGAAATCGTCTTTGGTTAAATCATTTGTTATACTTAAAATATTATTTGTAAGTGTATAGTTTGTAAAGTCGACTCCGTTTTTAGTTACTTTAATATTTGTTGAAACATAATTATCACCTAAGTATACAACACCAAAGTTAGTAGGACTTGCTACTAATCTATACTTGAAACTTTTAATTGTTGGTGTTGCAATAGTAAGTGTAAAATTATCACCCGACCCTGCTGTTCTTGTAATGCCACTGCTAAGAGCTGTTCCGTCCATATCAACAAATTCAATTTCAGCTTGTGGAAATAATGTTTGAAAGTTATATGTTGTGCTTGTATTCAAAAACAGATTTGGAAACTTTCCTGATGTTCTAATTGTTTTAGTTGTGCTTGCACTACCATGTGTATATACAGCAATTAAGTCATCTTCTTTAAACAAGATATGATTTTTATCTTTATCAAAATCATTATGTCCAAGATCAAAGTTAAGAGGAACAGTTGAATCAGTTACTGTTTTGTGTATTACTTTTTGTACAGGCTGTCCTTCTCTTAGGCTAGACCAACCGTTGTAATATCTACCTGTAGAAACATTTTTGTAATAGTAATATCCAGTTATCTCCTGGAGAATATTCTTTCCTAGTGTTCTAGATATACTGTTAAATTGAAATCTATCATGTAATAAATTAACATCAAAATTTAATCCTGGGTTATTTCCGTAGTCTGCATATTCAGGTTTAAATCCAAGTGCATCATCAAATATATTTGTATCACTGTATGCAAAGTTAAAAATATATCCACCTTTGTAATCACTTATTGGATAAGTTGTTAAATCATCTAACTTAACTAAGTCTACATCATATAGTTCATTTAGTATGCCGGCACTTCTGTGTGGTTTTTGCTGACCATATACCCATTTTGTTCCGTCCCAATATATCTCTGCACCGCTAAACGGACTAACCCTTTCACCAAAGTCAGTGTCTACAATATTAGATTTTTCTAATGTGTTAAATCCGTTAAGTAAAACAATTTTATCTCCAGAAGCTAAAGCTGTCGCACTGTTCGCACCGTCACTGTTATAAACTTCTGTAAGTGTAATACTAGTTTGTACTCCACCTACTCTCCAAATTTTGTTATTGTATGCAGTATTAGAACTTTCAAAAAATAAAATTAAATCATCATTTTCTAGTTCAACAGGTACAATTTGTTGCCATACATGTCTACTAGAAGCATCTTGTGGAAACTTTGGCTCAGCATGGTTCTGCATACATTCCCAATATGTAATGACTTGATTTGGAGCTGTGCCATTAGTAACTCTTACTCTATCTTTTCTAGTAGCACCTGCTACTGCACTCCACTCAGTTGTAATGTTGTATTCAGGCGCACTATAGCTTGTTTTGCCTACAATACTAACTGCTGGATCTTCTGTGCTTTCAATCACATGATCAATATTTGCTAAATGTCGTTGTCCAAAGTTATATTTTTCAATGTTTTCTTTAAATTCAATAATAGGTCTTACAGCTCTGTACTTGTCTAACAAGTATACAGAACTATCTAATCCGCTAAATGTAAGCATAGCTTGAGCCGCATCTTCATGTATCCACAAGTTGCTTCTCGCCCACGCACTTTGATCTGTGCTACATCTTTGCTCTACTAAGTAATCTCTTGTTGTTAATCTATGTTCTCTGAGGTCATAAGGTCTAAAATCAAAACTGCTATCGTCTGCATCAAATCCGCTGGGCTCTTGATTATTATAAACTGTAACATTTACCCATTGTCTTTTTCCATATTGTCCTGCGGCAATTCCAGCATCAAATTGTTTTGTAAATTTAATACCGCCAGGTTGACCTACATTATCTACAATGTAGATTTCGTCAATATTATATGCTCCGCTATTACTTGTTGCATAAAATGTGTGTATCTCTACTTCTTGATTAAGTGCTGGCGCTGTGTTTAATGTTACTGTATTGTTTGTAGTATTATGAGAATATGTAGACGGTGCTAGTAGTACATTATCTACATATACTTTTACTCTTAGGACTGAACTAGTCATACCACCTTGAAAAGTTGTATTACCTGCTACTGTTTGAATTATTCTTTGAATGTTTGTTGGCGAGAATACTATACGCATTCCGTTTTGTAATGTCAAGTCTTTTCCATCAAAAAGATTTGTATATGTGAATGTTGTTTCACCTATTGCATCATCAATATCAATATTAAAACCTGGTTGTCCTTTAATAGCACATGGAGGCATGACATCAACTAACCAAAAGTATTTTTGATGATTAATAAACATATCATAGTTTATTGGTAAGTCTAGTGTATAACCTTCTTCACTTAATACTGTGTTATGATTATTTGTTTCAATCTCATTATACTTCATTGATTTTATCAAATCATCATAAGCTAGTGTGCCTATTACACTTTGATCATTTTCTCTATTAACAAAGCCTTGAGCAAATTGATAAGGATCGTTACTTCTGTTGTCTATTAGATAGTTATCTGCATCATCTTTTATATTTGTTTTTTTACCAACAAGATTTTTTATAGGCTGTAAGCTACCACTTGACATCAACTGTTCTACGGTGCTATCAAAAAATTGCTTGTTTACTTCTGTTTGTAAAATACTTGGTAAAAGTTTAGTAACTTCTCTAGAACCTGTATGCTCTAAAGACTCTCCTGGTCTAGTAACTAACGGTGCTACCTTTGGAATTGGTTGACGTTCGCTCATGAAATACTTACTCCAGTATTCTGTGAAATTGTAGTACTGTTTCCAGCAACTGTTCTAGTTACAACAATATTTGAACTTGTTAAGATTGGTAAAAATAATTCATCACTATCACTAGTTATCTCAAATAATGCTGTGCTATCTCCAACAGTTCCAATTGGACTAATTGTTATTTGACTAATCTCACCAATCATGTTATTGTGAATAAATGCCGCCATTTCAGTAAAGTAAAACTCTTCACCAAAGTCCCAATTATCAATATTGAAATACTGATTAATTAAGCTAATAACTTTCTGTTTAATCTCTGTATCACTTAGTGTACTGTTTACAGTTTTAGTTACATTAAATCTAGCTTGTAATTCACCACTTGCTAAATCTCCAAATAAGATTTTATATTTTACTGGTCTATAGATGATTTGGTCACTGATACTCTTCTTCTCATTCAGTGACTGAAACAATTCTCCAAGTTCACTTACTGTTGGCGGAGTTGGTCTAGTTTCAATCCTACCATCATACTTTGCCCAAGTTCTAAATTGTGTATTATAACTGTTTAGCAATACATAAGTGTCGATAATGTTTGTAGTACTTGGATCAATTACTTGATTTATATCAGCAATTCTGTTATACTGTATATGTAAATCGCTAGCACCATTTACTTGTGTTGTTCCATTTGTGTTGTCAACAACAGTATAATCATATCCATCTACTGTAGTTTTTCCCAAATTAATTGTTTGCAGAGCAAGTATTTTGTTAAATGCTTCAGGATTATTTGGATAACCGTCGTTGTCAGGATCAGCCAAACTTACTCTTATGTTATGTGGATCTGTATATCCATCAGCATATGTAAATGTTCCGAATGCATTAAATTTATAATCTCTTCCCATTGGATTTGGATCTGTCTTACTCTTGGGATTAATTTTTAAAATTTTAATATTATCTCTGAGAGGCTTTTGTGTTTCGCTACTGAAAGAACTGTTAAAGTTTAAGTTTGTAAATTTGAGTTTCTGAGGACTTCCAATTACAAATTGTGTCTTTCTAGATAACATTTCCCATTCAGTTGCACTGTAATTAAAACGTAATACCCAGCTGTTATCTATACCAGTACTTGATCCATCACCTTCGTATTGTCTACTCCAGTTGCTTGGATCATTTAACGTTGTTGTATTTGCTGGTAAGTTAGAACTATCTATAATAATCCATTGCTGACTAGATGCATTATATCTTAAACCAAAACTATTTCTACTATCAATTTTTGCAATAACATTTTGTCTAGTTGTGTCAGTTAGGTCATGTGCAATCTTAGGTACAATACGTTTTACTCTTGCTCCTGTAGGAATAATGCCATTGATAACCACTGCACCTTTGCCTGTGTTGTCAATTCCACTAGGTGTACCTGTACTATCATCTTCTCCAAGTCCGTCTTTATACATTCTATCAATTTTTACCCATTGTATATCTGCATCAATGATTGTAGCTCTTGCACTTGCACCACTACCACCTCCACTTGAAAATGATATGTTTGTACTTTGATCATATCCACTACCACTGTTTGTAATTGCTACTGTGGTTACTTTTCCGTTTGCTACTGTACATGTTGCTGTAGCACCAGTTCCTTTACCTGTTATTGTAACAGTTGGTGTACTAGTATATCCGCTACCACCGTCTGTCACTTCGGCAACACTAATGTAACCTTCTTTGTAAGGACTACTAATAAATTCAACTAGTCCATTTAAATCTGCTTTTGTTAATGCATTTGTAGCAGTAAGTCCAATACGTTGTACGTTTGAGTTTAATGTAAAATACCCACTACAACCATTGGCACCTTTTGTTACTTGTGTCCAACGAAATGTATCTGCATCCGATGTACCTAAGTACTTGATATTTGCAGTTGTATCACTGAAATCAGTAAACGCATTGTGTGTCGTTGAAGAATAGCCTTGTCTGTTATAGTAAAAATTACTTACTTCTGGATTAGCTAACAATGGTTTAATAAATTTGTTGAATATACTTGCTCCTGCTAAGTTAGTAGGCAAGTTAATTACACTTCTAGTTGTTATATTATTTTCGTAAATATATGCATCATCTGTATATTGTGTTGCATCCGAGTATGTTGCTGTTGGATCATACAAGTCTCTAAATCTACTGTGTCCACTGTGTACTCTGTTTATACTTTTAATTTTACGAATGTTTTCACTTACTGTAACAGGAAATATACTATAGTCTTCTGCTGTTACCATTCTGTCTTGTGTTGCAAAAAAGCGAGGAGCGTTTGATTTAATACTTGCAACACTTTCTCTAATGCTTGCATTTGTAACATTTGTTTTTAAACTTGCATTAAAAATTGCATTGTATGTATTTCCATTTGCACCAATATATCTTAGGTTAAAACTTGTAGATTTAAAACTGTCAGGTGTTAAGCTATAAGTTTGGTTTAGACCTGTCCTATACCATACTCTTATTATGCCCTTAGGAATATTACCAAAGTTGCCATCTCCGAAAACAATACTAACTTGATCATTTTCCCTACTTGCCACACTAAAGATATTTCTAATAGTATTATTTTTAGCATTAAAAATAGTACTGTTACCAAACAGTCTGTCAACTTGTGTCCATCTTTTTTGTACTTGTCCTATTTCATCAATGGTTTGTACCCATACATTCCCGTTTGCTATGTTATCAGCATTGATATCTAATACTATGTTTGGCAAACCTTCTGATATTTGAAAATCTTTATGTTCTAATGTTCCTTGCTTAAATCCAATAAAGAATCCTGTGTCAGGACTGCCGTTTCCACTACTATCATTCTTGTATAAAAAGTCAACTACAGAATATGGATCTGGAGTTTTTTCTACTAGAGTTTGTGTGGTATTGTTAAATTCTGGGCTATAAAAACTAAACGTAGTCTGTGCTCCATTAACAGTATTTGAGAAATTTCTTTCTGCTGTGTTAGATGTACTGTTTGTCCTATAAATTTCGTTGGTAATACCAGGAGTGCTAAAACTGCTAAATGGAGATCCAAATTGACTGCTTGATTGGAATATTGCATTCATAATAGATAAAAAGTTTTGATAGCTATTTGTGTCTGTTAAGTCTTCGAACTGGACACTTGTATTTGCTAAACTTTTGCCGTTAGTATCGAAAACAGTCTCGTCAGTCTTTACACTATCAATTTTTAAATACCCATTTGCAACAACATTTCTAGTAGGTTTGTATCCTAAAAATTCAGCAATACGCAAGGCGCTTTCTCTGCGTTCTGCTGTACTAAGATAATTTTCTCTACTGGCTAGATCTGCTCTAAATGCTAGATTGTGTCCTAAAAATGCTAATAATTCTAACAATGCAATAAATTCACTTGAATTAATATAATCGTTAAAATTTTCTGGATAGTTTGTACTAATGTAATCTACCATAGCATTTCTGATTGTTTCAAAATCATATGCTTGGAAGTTTGCTTCGCTAAAACTTTCGTATGCTACACTAAAGTCTTCTGCGGCAAATAAACTACTCTGTCTTGCGCCTTGTGCCATTATTCTTCACCTATAAAGTTAAGCAACAGTTCTTCTGCTGTTCCTGTATCAATGTATTGTAATCTAACCTTTATCTCTAAACTATGTTCAGTAGGTTTTGTTAATAGTGTTTCCAGTGGTTTCCATCGTGGATCATTGTTTACTATTGCATCTACATCATCTTTTGCTAGTTGTTCCGTTTCTTGGTCTAGTGGTTCAAACACTAAATCAGGGAGTATACTACCAAACAAAGGATTTTGTACACGTTCACCTCTGCGAGTATAAAAATGGTTTAGTAGATCTCTACGGGCAATATCAATGTCAGTAAGAGTTTTACTGCCATATGTGGTTCCGACTGTGCTATATCCTATGTATGTTACCATACTATTATTTATGGTAAAATTAACTACTCAGTTTATATTTTTATAGTGGTTGAAATAATATCTCCAACATTTAATGTCTTAAGAATAGTAAGTTGGTCATCTATTATTGTAAAGTCATAAAAATGCTGTTGAATGTCACCATTTATTGTGACTGCTAGTTTTTCTTGTGGTTCCATGCTAGGTGCTTTTTCTAATGTAAATGTATTTGAGTTGCTAAATGTAAAATTTTTCACTATTAAAGTTTTGTTGTACTGTTTAACAACATCACGCTTAACACTTTCTGGACTAAAAGGTAGAAAACTAGCTGTTTCGGCATAATAAGCAAATCTAGCTCTTTTTAGATTGTCATTATCTAACGTTTCAAGTTCATTTTTTTGACGCATATCATGTATTCCAGTTGTTCTGTAATGGGCTCTACTTGGTATTGTACCATAATCAGCTAGTCTTAAAACTGTTGCGGCTTTTACACAAAGAGGTTTATTACGATTACTTCTCATTATCATACTTGCTATATTATCAAAATCATTTATTTTTAACAATGGAAGTATTTCATAGGTTGCTTCTAATGCATCAACTGAAAAAACTTTCTGTGTTGCCCAATGATATAATACCAATCCGTCGTAAACACATTGTGGTAATTCAGGAATGACTGCTGGTTCATTTATACTATTTTGTATAATTTGTTTCTTAACAATTGATTGTTGTTTATTGAATATAGATAACCATCTATCAAATGCTTGCTGTTCTGTAAATCCTTGATCGTAGTTGCCTTCTCCGTATGCAGTTTGATCAAACCCACTGTAACCTCCAAAGAAACTTAATGCTAACAAAATAGCATTATCACTAGCAGTAACTTTATCCATACTAATTCCAGTTGTGTAGGCTGTTGTATCTTTTACAATATAATCAGTCCATACTGTTTGAAATCTTCTTTCTATTTCGGTTGTCATCTAGGACCGTTCCTTCTTGTAGTTGTAGTATTAACTGTAGGATTTCTATTCAAATATCCAACATCTTGAGCGTATGCTCTTTCTCCAGCAGTTAACTCTGTAAATGCAGTACCTCCTCCAATAGAAGTATTGAAGTCACGCAATGCTTCTACACTTTCAACATCACCTTGACTGTATGCTCTAGGATTTGCAATAGACTTTCCGCCCCTAGTATTTGCATTATCAAACGCTCTTCCGTTTTCTAATTCTGTTCTAGATGAATTTTTACTATCAACTTGGGTACTACGTTGTGTAGATTTATTTTTAATTGACTTTGGTGAAATATCAATACATGACAAATCAATATTTGGACTTGCAACCTGTGGTATTATTTCTTGCTCTTCAACATGACCTCCCCAAGGTTCATGTTCTGGTACTCTTCCTGTAATACTTTGTTTTACTAATGTGTTTGTTGTGAGATTATTTTGTACTGTCTTTGTTGCGGCAGTTGCTTCCGGACCATTCAAGTCAATTAATGCCGCTGTGGTTCTCATATTACCAGCACATTTTATATTACCATTGAGATCAGTTGTCAACTTTAAATCTTTATTTGCATGAACATTAAATTCGCCTGTTGCATTTTCAATAGTAGTACCGCATGTACCTCTTGCTTTTATATTAACACAATCAGCATCTAAGTTAAAATCACCTCCGACATGTAAATTAAAGTTTGTTTTAGTGTGCATACTAATATCATTATCTGTGTAAATGTCTAAGTTTCCGTTTCCATTGAGTTGTATCCAACAACTACCTCTATGATTAGAAAGATAAACTATCTCTGCTCCGTCATGCATTAAAAGTTGAGCACCTCCTCCACTACGGAATCTAGTCAAATTACTTAATCCGCCTTGGCGATCTTTATCTGGAACACTACAACTATCACTTCCTTTTACAGTTCCGTCATCCATAACAAATTGATGACCTCCCGGAGTGTTGAATCCAAAAACATTAGTTGGAGATTCTCTTCTCATACTACTGCTACTTAATCCTCTGATTGTGTCTAGTGCTAGTCCTTGTTCAGTAATAAATTCTTGGTCTCGATATCGTGGTCTAGTATTTTTTCCTGAATCTCTTAATACACTAGGATCAAATGTTGGGCCTGGTGTATCAGTTTCGCCCTCGACAAAGCCAGTTGGTGCAGTAGGTATACCAGCATTACGAGTTATGTCAGGTAACATTCCAATACAAACACCAATATCACTATTTTCTAGCATTAGTATCAAAACTTCTGTGCCTGGCTCTGGTGGATGACAACTCATTCCGTAACTTCTAGTATGATCAGCCGCTTGTATATGTCCCCCGTACGGAGCAGACATTCTGCATTTAGTATATTTGTGTCTATCGTCAACGTTAGTAGTTGTGTTTCCTGTATAATTGTCACCAACTATTTCAACATATATGTATCCTTCGTATCTATCATCTTTAATGTCTATTACCTTTGCAATATAACATCCAGTTTGTTTATGAATGCCTCCAACGTTTGCACTTTTGTCAAACATACCTGGCACACCTCTACTGGTTGTGTTAATGCCTCCGTATCTCATAGTTCTACTCATAATTTTATCCTGTCATAATCGTTTTTAGCCAACTTGGTGCATTTTTAGCTCTTATTCTACCTTGGGCATCTGCTAATCCACCCCAAAAAGAACTGCCTCCTGGTGCTTGACCATACTTAGCGGCATTGTCAACATGAAATCCGTTATTGCCCATATAACCATTACCTGCTCCGATACCAGTAGCTCCTGCTTTTTTAGCTTCAGATAGAAAGTTTTGTATCAAAGGTACATCTGCTGGATTATCTAAACTTAGATTTCTGCCACTTGCATCTTGTAGTCTAATATCAGCCGCATGTCCGTTATCATGTCTAGTACTTCCTGTTCTTTCACCGCCACCTTCTGGTTGTCCTCCGCTGAAAACAACTACATTTAATCCACTAGCGGTAGCGGCAGTTTGTAAAATATTTTTAAGGTCACTTGCAATTGGTTGCTTTCTAATTGTATTTGGATTATTTTGTGATTCAGTAACAGTAGGAGAGGTAACATTGCCATCTTCTAGGTTACCTAAGTCTGGTCCGGGTTCTTCTATTGGATCTGCTCCGGTATCTGCTTGTTCATCTTCTTCTTGTTGTTTATATTCTTCTTCTTGTCTTAAAATATTGTCTGTGTCGATGATTCCTGATGATATTTCTTCCCATATTAAACCAATTTGTGTATTAACATCTCTGAAGGCATCAAGTGTCATTGTAAATTGACCGTCTTGGTAAGTTGCATCAACTCTATAGACTCTATATAAACCTGATATACTAAAATTAGCTTCAGGTATGTTCATTAATCCTGTTTCGTGTCTAGGATAAGTTGGAAAATTTAGATTTAAGAAGTAATTTGTTCCACCTAACTGATAGTTTGCGCCGGCTCTTCCATCTGGCGACACTGTTTCTTGTAATACACTTGCCGAACCTTTTGGTTTACCAAGCCAATACGGATCACCTTTTATCGATATTTGTTGCATTACTAAATCACCTAAAGAATTTAGATTTAATTCTACTGCTCCTAAAAATGCGGCTCCAGCACTGCCTGTTGCAGGATCATCTGGACCAGCTGTAGCTTTAGAAATAATAGGAACTGGCATATAAGATACAGGTAAAAGACCTTTAGTTGAATTAGATTCAATGCCAATTACTTCGTCTTGTGTAATGTAACGACTTTTTTGTTGAGCAATGGACCTAGCTTGTGCATCGGGTAATTTATCCATTGCTTCTAATGCTTCCTCTAAAGCTGTGCCTTTTTTAGATTCTAATGTTTCGATCTCTTTTTCAAGTCTAATAATTTCTTGTCGATTTTGTTCTTGTATATTACCTACAGAAATCTCATCTGGAACTTCCCCAGCAATTTCATCTAATTCTTCTATCTTATTTTTAAGGCTATCAATTTGTGCTTTATTAGATTGTATTAGTCCATCTAATCTTTGCACTTCAGTTTGTGTTATGTTTAATTGATCTTGCTGTCCACTAGCACCGCCAAAAAATTGTGATCTATTATTAAGTAGTCCACTATTGATTGCTTGTAATTGATAGTAAGCATTGTTTAACGTTACATCTAAATTAAGAACTTCTGTGTTTAAACCTGTGTAAGTATAATCAAATCTTTTTCTCAATAATCCGTTGTTGACAATTTTTTTAAGTCTATTTTTCTGACCAGCTTCGTCACTTAAAAATGTTTGATGACTTATTGCATCATGCACTACACTTGGTTCTATAAATTTATAAATGTTATAGGTTATAAGTCTTTGATAATTTTTTGCAACTATATCATAATGTCCATATCTTACTTCATTATCAAATATAAACCATTCACTCAAATCCTCAAATGTAGGAGCTTCTGCTTGTGCATTATCAGGGTGTTCTTTGTGATGTCCACCTTCAGCAGTAGGAAGTTTTCTAAAATGTTCTGTTTGCATAAGGGCAATAACCATAGCATCACTTACTGATGTACCTTGAGTAAATTGAAATCTCAAGTTTCCGTCTCCGGTTACGCTAACACTACTAAGCGAAGCATCTCCATTATTTGCACCTGCTCCAAAAGGTAACTCTAGCCAATTTTGTGTGTTGTCTCCAACTGTAAAAAAATACTTGTTAGGTACTGTTTTACTAGGACTGTGTATTGTTTGTAATTTTTCTTGGTGATTTACAACTTCTTCTAACTTTTGTAAAAATTCTCCAAATGTGCTTGCTTCGATTGCATCAGGTTTTTGTTTTAGATGCAAAAACTGAGTTTTGTATGCATCTTGATGTGTCTCAATTAAATCTGCTCTATATGTGGTTGCACCTTCTGAATATTGAAATTGCAATCCTGTCATAGTACACATATGATAATAAGGACCAACCGGAACTACTATTTGTTCTCCATTTGTGTTGTAACCTAAAAACTTTAGTTCTAATAGATAACATGCTTGTAGATGATTTTCTATTTCTAAATCCTGTGCGGCTTTTACAATCCTTGTGTAAAGAGTTGCTCCGCCGGGTTCAACAAGATTAAATGTAAAGATGTTTGCTTCACTGCTTCTATCTTGATTAGATTTAAATGCTGTAACTAAACTTTGTTGCACACTTTGAATATTAATTTCTGATTCAACACCACTATGTGCTAATGTTTTAACATTTCCACTAGTAATGTTTTGTTCAAATCTGTGAGAATTTTGCGGGTTAACCATATGCATGGCCCAGTTATAGGTAACATTATCATACTCGTTAAGAATATTTTCTAGATAGATGTTTTGCTTAGCCATTAGCTAGTCCCCGTTACTCGATAGGTTTTTGGAACTACTATCTTTACACCTGCTTTAAAATCGAATACCGGGTCTTTGAGTGCATCTCTATTGTAATGTGCAAACACCCACCAAAGTCTAGCACTACCATACAGTTCAAATGCTAATAAATCAGGACGCAAATTAAACTTGTTTTGAATAATAAGCGTAATAGTTTCTTCACTGAGATTGTCTGCTGAAATCTTAGGTTTATATAATTCTAAGTTTCTCCTATTCATAGGAGTTATTGAATAGTTACTTGTGTTGTTGTATGATACTGCCATCAAATAAACCCTTGTTTGTATGCATTACCACTTATAAAGTTACTAGTTGTAAACTCTCTTTTTTGTCTGTCTGGGTTTTGTTGTACTATCAAATCAATAAAAATGTTTTGCATAACTGGAACTTGTTGCCCACCTTTAAAAAGTTTAAGATCTACATTGCTATCAAAGTTAACTGAAAAAGAACCAACTACAACAGGTATTTTATAAAACTGTTCTGTTCCAAACGCACTAAATTCTAATACTGGAGGAGGAGTTCCTGCAACAGGATTAACTTGATTTTTACCAAAAAACATTTTAGTTATACTTCTTAAAAAATGTATTACTCCTAAGGTATATTCACCTTCTTCGTCAGTTACACTCGCAAACTGTGCATTTAATTGTATACTAGGACTTGGCGTATTTCTATAAGCATTAAATGTATAATTTGTATGTGCCATATCATATGGACTATAAGTTACACTTTGTTGATAAGTGATGTCTGGCTGATAAGGAAATAGTATGCCTCTGTGAGTTCCTAAAGGACTAGCAGGTCCATTAAAGTAAGGTACATTATTACCTGGCTTTAATAAAAGTTTGGCTCTATTTTCAGCTAGTACCGGCATTTAGTTTATCCTTTACAAACTTGAACATATCATTATTTACAGTACCAAAAAATTCTCTGAACTTCATTATTTTTTGGTTTTCATCTAATGAATCACTTTTCATTGCATTTCTAAAATCAGTAGCACTCATGCCACCTTGTTGTATTCCAACTTCTAGTATATAAGCACCCTGGTCACTAGGCACCATTTCAGCACCTGGTACATAATCTCTGAGGAAACCTCCACGCTTTAGTCTACCAGCATCTTTAGCACTAAACACTAGCACTACCGCTGTGTTGTTTGGATCTTTGCCAGTTAAACTTACATCTGGTCTGTAGGGCTGTGTTTGCACAACTTGTTTTGTTGGTATGCCAAACATTGTATTCATAATCATTTGTTTTTCATCAAAGCTAAAAGGATCACGCTCTGGAGTTGCAGTTTTGCTAACTGTAGTAGCGATAAATACGTTAGTGGAACCAAACTGCTCCACAAGATCCATATAGACCTTATGATGACCTTTGTGCATAGGCTGAAATCTGCCGCCATAAAAAACAGCAATATCGGACGCTATGTCTTCGTTTAATTGTGCATATCTCATCGAAGTCTCCTACACTTGTATTTATAGTAGAAATAACTGTGTAGTTATTGACAAGCTCTATTTAAGGTAGTATAATTAAGCAAAGTAAGGAAACATTTAATGAGGAAACAAAATTATCTTAATAACAAAGATATGTTAAAAGAAATACACAAAAGTAAATTAACATACTGTTATAGTTTATCGGAAGAGTATGATCGTTTTGATACAATAGTTGAAAATGTAGAAGATATTAAATTACCAGAAACAATTCAAACAGCAAAAGAAAATAGAGCCGCACAACTAAGTGCCATAGCTTATGAAGAAGCATATTGGGAATGGCATGCACATCCAAATCGCAAGCCTAGTCAAAAACCTAAACAAACTACTTACAAAATTGATCCTGATACTATTCCAGAAGATACACTAATTTTTAGAGTTATGACATTTGATCATATACCATTAGAACCTGGCAGAAAAAGCAAACCAAAAACAACTGCTGATCATCATGCAAAATGTAATTTTCCTCCTTTTCAGCATTATGCTAATGTAAACGGAGAAATGAAAGAAGTACTGCGTAGCCATTGGGAAGGTGGGTTAGATAATGGACATTTTAACACACAACATGGTGCTATAACAAATAACTTAGCTAAAATGTATATCAAACTGTGCGAGCGTTACAGTATGCGTAGCAACTGGCGTGGATACACTTATGTAGATGAAATGCGTAGCCATGCACTATTGCAGTTATCACAAATTGGATTACAATTCAATGAACTTAAAAGTCAAAATCCATTTGCATATTATACAGCCGCAGTAACCAATAGTTTTACAAGAGTGCTTAATTTAGAAAAGCGAAATCAAAACATCAGAGACGATTTACTACAAGAAGCAGGGCAAATGCCTAGTTTTACTAGACAGATTGAACACGAGATGGCAGAACGTGCCAAGTGGGACGAAAAAGCTGACAAAGAACGTAAAGAACACGGCTTTAACATTTAGATATTGACATTGTATAATTATGACGCTACACTATGTAGGAGTATAAACTTAGTGAATGGAAATCCATGACATTCTTTAACCGTGCGGCTTGTTTTACGGACATACATTTCGGAAACAAGAACAATAGTAAACAGCATAATCGTGACTGTGTAGAATTTATTGATTGGTTTATCGAACAATCAAAAGGGCAAGAATGTGAAACTTGTATCTTCTTAGGAGATTGGCACCATCATAGAGCTAGTGTTAATGTAAGCACTCTAAACTACAGTGTTGATAATGTATCTAAACTAAGCAAAGCATTTAAACAAGTGTATATGATCACAGGTAATCATGATTTATATTATAGAGAAAAACGTGACTATAACAGTTTGCCTTATGCAGAACTATTTGATAATGTACATCTTATAAATGATCAAATGCTTGTTCAAGATGAAGTAGCACTTGTACCTTGGCTAGTTGGTGACGAATGGAAACAAATTAGTCAAACTAAATGTAGATATATGTTTGGACACTTTGAGCTTCCTTATTTTAAAATGAACGCAATGGTTGAAATGCCAGATCATGGCGGAATAAATGCAGAACATTTAACAGGACCAGAGTATGTGTTTACTGGACATTTTCACAAAAGACAAAACAAAGGCAATGTACACTATTTAGGATCTCCTTTTCCACACAACTATGCTGATGCATGGGATGACGAAAGAGGAATGATGATATTAGATTGGGGAGGTGAACCCAAATACATAGACTTTGATGGACCCAGATACCGAACTGTTGCTTTAAGTAAACTTATCGACGAACCAGATGAAATACTTAATAGTAAAACTTATTGTAGAGCTACACTAGATATTAATATCAGTTATGAAGAAGCTAGCTTTATCAAAGAGACTTTCAGTCAACAATATGGCGTAAGAGAGATAACACTTATGCCTAGCAAAAAAGAAGAATATGCACAAGACTGGAGAGTTGTGGAAGATATAGAAGTTGAAAATGTAGACCAAATAGTGTATAATAGTTTAAACGCTGTAGACAGTGACATGATCGACAAGAAAC
>MDTG01162109.1_pt1 | contig 19704 bp, 19 predicted proteins | sample 811421 | NCBI WGS metagenome assembly MDTG01 (sample SAMN05326645, study PRJNA326480) | marine metagenome | isolation source: seawater | place: Pacific Ocean: South East | collected 2011
AGTCCCCTCACATCAAGCCGACGGAGTGGTGTGAAGATAGATGTCAATTCAACGGGAAGGAATATGGTCGGAGTTCTCCCCCTCTGGAGAAGGGGACGAGTATGAGTGGCCTAATCACTGTGGATGACCTAACGAATGAAGACATATTGTCTATACTTGATGATGCAGAAAGAATGTTACCTATAGCAAGAGGTGAAATCCATTTACCAATCCTTGCTGGCAAGGTTTTAGCAAATCTTTTCTTCGAACCTTCTACCAGAACAAGAATGTCTTTTGAAACCGCAATGAAAAGACTCGGAGGTTCAGTATTGAATTTAGGCGATGTTGCTAATTCCTCTGTAGTAAAAGGTGAAACATTGTATGATACTATGCAAATGATGGACGGATACGCAGATATTGCTGTAATTCGCCATCCACGTCAAGGAGCAGCGCAATATTCCTCAAATGCAGTTAAGATACCAGTGATTAATGCAGGAGATGGTGCTGGCCATCATCCAACTCAAACACTTCTAGATCTCTTTACAATTCGTTCTTGCCATGGAACACTTGAAGGCCTCAATGTTGCATTAGTTGGTGATTTAAGATATGGTCGTACGGTTCACAGTTTGTCAGAAGCACTAGCTCGTTTTGGCTGTTCTTTGACCTTTATTTCTCCCACTTCTCTGACTATGCCTAGAGAAATAATTTCAGATCTTCGTAATTCAGGTGTTTCAATTGAAGAAACAGCAGATCTTTATGGATCCATAGAAAATGTTGACGTCATATATATGACACGTATACAAAAAGAACGCTTCCCGGATGATGATGAATATCAAAAAGTTGCAGGAGTTTTCAAATTAAGTCGTTCTGATCTGAGTACTGCCAATAAAAATATGATAATCATGCATCCATTACCCCGTGTTGATGAAATTTCTCCAGATGTCGACTCAACTGTACATGCAAAATATTTCGAGCAGGCATTCTACGGAGTAGTTGCAAGAATGTCGTTATTATGTCGCTTACTAGGGGTTTCAGTTCCGGAGGTGAGTCAATGAGTGAAGAGGGTATGCGTCGAGTAACAGCTATTCAAAATGGAACTATTATCGATCATGTTCCAGCAGGTTCCTGTTTGAAGGTATTAGGAATGTTAGGGTTACTGGACAGTCGTAGTACTCCAATTTCTTTGGCAATGAATGTTCCAAGCAAGAAGTTAGATCGAAAAGATGTAATGAAGGTAGAAGATCGTGAATTAACTCAAGAAGAGTTAGACAGATTAGCAATAATCGCTCCTAATGCTTCCGTATCTATTATTCGAGATTATCGTGTTGCAGAAAAGAGATCTGTGGTACTTGGAGATGAATTAACAAACGTAGCTCGATGTTCGTTCTCTAATTGTATTATGAATAATCCTCGGGAACCTCTTCCACATCGAATTCTAATACATTCAAGAAATCCATTAGAACTTCGATGCGCATATTGCGGTAAAACACAGTCCTTAGACGATATTGTTAATCATTTAATCTGAAAATTTGTAAACTAAAATGGTGAAATTATGATCGAGGAATCGAAAAATAATCGAGCTCCTCGTTTGACTATAATTGCTGGAGCTACAGGGACTGGGAAATCGACTTTAGCACATATGGTTGCACACGAGCTTGATTTTAGTAGATGCGTTTCTACGGATACAATTAGAGAAGTATTAAGATGTAATCTTAGTATTAGCGAATTTCCTGCATTACATAGATCATCCTACTCGAAAGGAGAAACAGGAGATCCAGTTAACGATTGGTTAGATGCATCAGAGGCAGTAGAGATGGGCGTTGATGCCGTAATAGATAGAGCCAGAGCTCAAGGTGTAGATTTAGTAATTGAAGGAGTACATATTATTCCAAAATCATCTTGGTTAAGAGATTGGAGAGAAGCAGGTGGTAGAGCGATTGGAATTGTTGCAACTGCTGATGCTGAAAACCAACATAGAGAATTTATCATGAAACGAGAAGAAACGACATATAGAGGTTCATCTCGTTATATTCTGGCATTTGATAGAATCAGAGCAATACAACGAGCAATTATGGAAAAGGGTAGAATAGCAGGATGGGTAAGAATTGACCCCATTCTCCATGACGATCCACTATTGCGTATTCGTCAAAACTTAGAGTAACTATGGTAATTCGATAGTTGCATCTAACATCAGTAGTATTCTACTATTCCTATCGGCAATTCCCGCTTCTGCTGATACATGACATTGATTTCCTTCAATTGAGACATTTAGTCCAACTAAAATCACTTCAACTCCTCTATGTTCTCCATGTCTGACAAGATCATTTTGAACACTTTTTGCAGCATCATTACATATTTCGAAATCAGTTCCTAGTCCTGCTAAGTCAGTGATACGTGATTGTATCGTTACTTCCCAAACATGATCGACTTCTGCGGCAGTCTGAAGAACTGCATCATCAGATGAATCATATGGCTCACCCATGCCCACTACTTTGACGCCATAAATTGCCATAGAAAGTAAGGCAAGAAGAAGTACTACACCAGTTGCCAGTAACATCTGCGCCTCATCATTACGATTGTTTTGAATCATCAAGCACCACTTCCAATATGCCAAACCTGTAGTCCTACGGTCCAAAGGTGACCTTCAATTGAATGTAAATGCATTACTGTAAGACTTTGTCCCGGAGGAATTTCTCCAATTCCTTCTCTTTCCATTGGTTCAGCATCAACTGCCAACCAACAATTCCCGGTTACGGTTTCTGGTAAATTGTCTAGAAGAATAGTACAAGCTTCTATTCGTTCATCAGCTGCTAAGTGAGCATTCATTATTGACGTTCCATTTTGGTCTATTTCTGCTGTAGCTAGAGTGTGAGCATCTTCGGCAGCAACAAGTAATGCTGCATCGGAGGCTATTGGGTTCGTATCTGGAACTTGTAATTGAATTACAAATGCAGCACAAAGAAAGAATAGCCAGAATAGAGTAATCATCTCTATCATATGGACTTGGGCATTTGTTGTTTTTGCCGATTCCTCCATAATATCACCCTGGAGCCATTCTTCCAACAGAATGCGCTAGACCTTCAGACATAGGAACTCCAATTAGTTCTGGAGAGAAAGCAACAAAGTTGAATGCTAAAAGAGCAAGTATAAGCATATATCCAGAATGCTTCATTCCATTTGCCAAGCGTCCCGTGGCCATTAGTCCAGCCATTGCACCATTACCAACCGCTTGGGCGGATACACCATAAAAGAAAACGACAAGGAAAAAGAGTGGATCTACCGCATTAATTTGCATATTTCCAATACTTTCAGATTCTCCCCCACTGTTAGAACTAGCAATAGCTGGAATGAACACCTTCGAAAGAACCACAATTACCCCCATAAATACAAGATATGATACCCAAATCACCGAAATATACGATGCAATTGCTCTGATACGTTCACCCTCTAGGAATTTTATTTCTCTCGAATCATTAGCAGCAGTTACCAAGATATCAGAAATCTTACCTCCTGCTTTGTTTGCTTCATCAATCAGGGACACAGCCCTATGCACCAAGGGAGTATTTACCCTATCAGCAAACATCTTCATGACATCTCCGAATGGAATCCCCCATGATAACTGATCGGACATCTTCTGAATATCATTATTCAAAGCTCCATATTCAGATCTTGCAAGCGTTCTCACCGACACTACCATTGAAAGTCCACCTTTCCAATATTCGGCTAAGTCTCTAAGGAAGTCAGGAAATTTATCTTCAATTGCTTTGATTTTTCTTGCTTGTGCATCGCTGTACAATGCAGCAGGGAAGACCATAATCAGTAATCCTAGTCCAAAGAAATTTACAAAAATTGTTGGATGAAGAGCAAAAGGACCAACATCCACTTTTGGTCCAATCCACAATGATTTATTGTTCATATTTTCAGGAATTCCATCATATGATTCCACGCTTACTGTAAAATCAAAGGTTCTAATTGCAGGTTGATCAGATGGGATTTCTACCCAGATTTCGTACTGTTTGTTTGCTTGTACAGGAACATTGTTTAGACCACATTCTTCACTGTTAGAGACCATACCTTGAGTTGCTATAGTTGTAGTTGACAAATCGAATGATCTCTCCACAATTGAAAGTGTAAAAGTCCCACTATTATCGGCTTCTGCTGTACAAGTAATATCAGCAGTTTGAGGAGGATGATTTTGATTACCGAGCCTTTGTTGTTCAATTCCTGGCACTATAAAAAAAGCAGCAGCACCTGGAGAGCTTACTTTCTCCCATTCGTCGCTCCATGTTTCTATAGTTGGACTTTCTTGAGTGAGAAAACAAGATTGATTATCTGCATAAGTTGGTGGAACTGGAACATTTGGATCAAATGAATCAGGACACGCTAAATTTAGAAACATAGGCATCTGATTCAATGGTTTGAAAACTAAATCAGCATTAGTAATCCAGAAACCCATACAACTCATTCCAAGCATCATCCCCAGAACTAGAATGATTGTGAAGTTAGTTTCTGTACTATCGTCTTTGGGTAGTTCTAATCTAACCTTGATTTTCTTCTTCCCTTTTTTTCTGGCCATAATTCACCCCCTTACATTTCATTTTCTTGAGACATTAGCCACACAAACAGAGAATAAGCAACATGAATCATTGGAAGTAGTCCCATCACAATTCCGTAAACCATATTTTCAGAAATTTGAGACCCTGCTCCAGATACCCAGAACATAATTACTAACATTACAATGAGGAACAATGGCATTGCTACTGCAACTACAATATATGTTTCAGCAAACATTGCTAGTGTTTCCAAGAATACAGTAAGTCTAATTCTATTTTCTCTCATGTAGTGTTCAGCCCTGTTCAGGAAGTATAATTTTAGATTACCTCCAGACGAGAGAGTTCCCACCATTCCTTGGAAGAATTCAGTAACCCATGTAGAGGCAGCTCGATCGACAGCAAGTTTCACTGCTGTAATAATATCGTATCCAAAGAGAGTCATATCGCGATATACCATCGAAGAATCATATGCAATATCTCCATAGATTTCTCCATTCTTGGCTAAAGATCGAAAAATCTTGACCGGAGTAGCATTTGCGGCTGACATTGCTGCTGTGTAAGATGAAGCATATGGCAAATATTTCTCTAATCGTTCTGCTCGAGCTGTTCGTTTTCTTTCTGCTTCATTACCAAAATATTTGTTTGCAGAATAAGGAGTTATTAAACCAAGTAGAATGACAATAATTGCTTTCCATAAGAATGGGAAAACTTGGGTCGTATAGTGAGGGCATCCATTTCCTGGTTGAGAAGGATTGATATCTGCTTTATGCCAGAATTCCCAATCCATACAAGGCATGACAGTAGCAGGATCTTGAATTGATTCGTAGATTGCAATCAATCCAGCTCCTGGTAAGAAAACAAGTGCCATAAGTGCGCCACATCCAATAATTACTGCTATAGTGCTCATCAATTGTGTAGATTTGTATACTTCTGGCATTACTCTGATATCTGCCTGAACTAGAAGTTTTTTCAAGTCCAAATCTTTACGGGCACGTTCTCGAAAAATCCCTCCAAAAAGGGTATTGGATATTTTCTGCCAAGGTGTTAGAGTCATACCTTCGAAGTCATATTGCTTCTTTGACTTCAAATCTCTTTTCTTTGCCAATATTCCGCCTCCTAAAAGTCAGCGTAGGCCGTCCACGCGAGCAAGAATTTCGTCAGGTCGAACATAATACTCTGTAATTATTTGAGCGACTTGATCTGATTTTCGGATATCATTCAAAACCATCCAATCTAAGATTCTCTTTCTTGTTCGTAATTCATTTCGCATCTTTTCTTGAGAGTAATTGATCTTCACCATCACTTTCTCCAAGACATAGGATTTACCGCTGAAATCGAAATCATCACGGGAAGGATCCCACTTAAACACCTCATTTGTAATTACTTCTTGACTATGTGGGTCTACACCTACAATTTCAACAATCTGTTTTGTCCTTCGTACACGGCGTCCGTTAATCCTAGTCTGAATCTGGATTGCTACTGCTTCAAGAGCAGGAAGAAGTACTCGAGGGATATCGATTGGCTTATTTTCAAGACGATGTACTAATGATGCGACTGAATCAGCGTGAACAGTCGAATAGGAACAGTGTCCAGTAGCCATCGCTTGGAATAGTACGTATGCTTCTGACCCCCTTATTTCGCCTACAATAATATATTCCGGTCGTTCCCTGAGAGCTGCTTTTAGTAATTCAAACTCCGTAATTTCACCTTCTGATGATTCGCCTCCAAATCCTTGTCTTGTTAATCCAGGGATCCAGTTTGGTTGAGGTATGTTTACTTCCCGAGTTGATTCGATACTCACGATTTTCATTTGCCAAGGAATAAACAAACACATTGCATTCAAAGTCGTTGTTTTTCCTGAAGCAGTACCTCCTACGAATAGCATGGAAACACCTTGTTGAAAAGCAATCCATAGGTAAGCAACCATTAGACTAGTCATAGTTCGGAATGCAACAATATCGCAAGGACTGAACGGATCTTCTCTGAATCTTCTGATACAAAATGCGGAACCACGTGTAGAGACTTCTCTACCGAGTTTCATGACAATTCTGGATCCATCCATTAGTGTAGCATCTAAAAGGGGCTCTGCAACAGAAATATGTTTCCCACATCGTTGTGCTAGTTTGATTACGTAAGCTTCTAATTCATCATCTGTGGGCCAAGCAATCGTGGTTTCAATGGATTCAAACTTTCTATGATAAGCAAAGATTGGAACATTAGTCCCATCAAGAGAAATATCTTCTACATTCGAGTCATTCATCAATACGTCCATCCGCCCATACCCAATTAGATCTCTACGGATGTAGTAGAAGATTTTAGATCTAGATTTTTTACTAATTTTCAGCCGATATGACTTGATTATCTGATCCATTGCCGCACGGAGGTAGGCAACTGGATCTGCATCTATTTCTTCTATATCGGCATTCAGTGCCTGAACAAAGATGTCCATTATCTGGTCTTTTTGTTCTGTTTCTTTTTTGTTTAGGGGGGGTTCAATTACTTGGTAAATAATGTTCAAAGTTCTCAGATCTCGAACGATTCTAGCGAATGAATGAGGGGGAGAAACAGGATACTTGTCCATTTCTTCAAATTGGGCTTGTTGCTGTTTTTTTCGGCCTTGGCCTTGGTTCTTCCGCCCTCGTCGTGCCATGGTGCCACCTCACTACGTGTTGCAAAGGAACGACGATTGGGATAACCTTTGGCCTTCAATCAGGGTTGTTTAGGCGTTCTAGGAGTGCTTTGACACTTGTTCGGAATAATTCCATACTATCTTCATTATCAATTTTGTAATTTGCCCGTTCCAATAATGATTCAACTCCCCATCCCTTTTCTCTCGCGTCACGCTCTGAAATAGCATGGTTTTTTTCCTCTTTGATCTGTTTTATGATTTTTTTATTTTCTTCTACAGATTGGATATCTAAGTCATCAGAACGTTTTCTTTGAATAAGTCTGGAATTACGAATATTTTCAGATGCCAATATTGCTAAGATTTCTGGTTCAAATCCCATCAATTGTACCAACGCATCCCTTTCAGCAATACTCCTCATTCCATCGATTAGAACTAGGTTATTGTTTTTTAATTCTTGAGAAATTATTGGCCATATTCTTTGAAGAACCACGTCATCTCCGAATTTTTCTCTTAGATCTGTGGCTACCATTCCTATATTTCTGGAATTAGGTTCTAATCCTCTTTCAGCAGTTTCTCTTCGAATCACATTTCCCATTATTATTATTGGTATATTCATTGATTTTGCAATATCTGAAGCCACACTTTTACCAGATCCTGGTAGTCCAGCGAGTACCAATACCTTTGACATATTTTCTTGTATTCCCTTGTTGCTCATGAACTAATCGATTTAGTTTTCAAACGGTGAACTTCCCCATTTACGTTTGAGTAATCGAAGATAAAGAAAAGAAAGAGAAACAAGAATAGCACAGATTCCCAAGATTCCGGTTAGACTCGTAGATTGCATCTGTTCAAGTTCTATCGCCTGAGCCTCAGCATTCAATCCTCCAGTAGAAACTTGCGTACTCCAATTTTCCAATAATGTAGTATCTCCCTTGGTGAAGGATAAAACGAATAGTCCAATCAACGGCAAAGATGTCGCAATCCAGAAACGAGCCATAATTCCACTGTCGAAAATTGCTTTATTAGGTCGTAACCCCATAAGCCAAGCAGATAGAGAAACAATATAGATTGAATTTGCAAGCATCACCACCATTGCAGATATAGCATCATCCCATTGATCTAACATCCAGGCCATCAGTAAAATGAATATAACACCAATCCAACTAGTCAGCAAAAAATAAGTCCAAATTTTTGCTTTTAGTAATTCAGGAACAGATACTGGCATTGTGTTTAGATGATCAGGAGCATCAATTGCATTCAACCAAGAATAGAAATTGAATCCAAAAAATCCTATGAATGGAGCATAAGAAAGTAAATTGAAAGGGATGGGAAAGGAAGCAAAATCTGCTCCCCATGCTAGAAGTAATAAGAAAAGGAGGGGCACTGCAAAAGATCCTAGCATTTTTAGCAGTGTTCCTGAACGCAATACATCTACGATTTCTTTTGCAATCAGGATTCTCATTCTACTCTCTGATTTTAGACCGATTTTCCCTAATTTTTCGTAGACTGGAACAAATAGATCATCTCTCCCAGTTATTCGAACTTCAAAATCCTCAGGAAGAAGTCCCGCTGAAATCCAAGCCAAAATAGTGCATGAAAAGAAAGCAAGAGGCGTCAACATTAGTGCATTAATTGATCCATCAGAGTGTGCCCATAATCCAATAATTGCATTTTCCATGGGAATAAATCTGAGATAAATTAGGGCTCCAAGAACAGCCCCCACAATTGGTACTAGGACATTCCATTGCCCTCCTCTGCTCATTAATGTTGAACCGAAGAATGAAATTGCTATTCCCTGAGCTAAAGTTAGCGAAATACAAATTAGAAATGGTAGTAGAGATTTCCATAACAAAGGTGTTGTGATTTGAAAAATTGATTGTGATGCAATTCCCAATGCCATTCCAATAGTTACTGGAGTAAGAATTAATACAATGTAAAAACTCACTTCTTTGAGGTAATAAGCAAGATATGTTGTTTGTAAATCGATAGGCTGCATTGCTGGAGATGCTAAAAGAAAATTTTTACCCCCACTTCTCTGGGAAATAATAGAGCGACCCAAGAATGCGAAGGTCCCCATTCCCATTGAGAAAAGAAAAACCATTAGATGTATTCCTGTTCGCAATTCGTCAAAAGTAAAAGTTTCTCGGGAAATTTCTTCAGCATTTGCTCCAATCACTCCATCGCCTGTAAGAAATCTTAGTCCTATTGTTAATGCCATAGAAACAACGGCTAACAATGCTGGAAACATCAAGATACGTCTACTTTTTGCAAAGTCAACATTTTGACGCCATTCCTCTTTGAACATCATTTTGAATGTAATCGGAAAGGATGAACTAAAATTTGGTTCATTACTTTTTACACTCATCTAACTCATTCCTCTTCAGCAATGTTTTCTGCTTCAATTTCATCGATAGATTTCCCGACTAATCGAATGAAAATATCTTCTAAAGTTTCATTTTTTGAATTTCTCAATTCATCTAATTTACCTGCTGCAAGAACTCTTCCATGATCAATTACAGCTACTCTTGTGCACAACCTTTCTGCAATCTCAAGGATATGAGAACAGAGAAAAATAGTACCTCCATTTGAGATATGATTTAGTAATAATTCTCGACATTTTCTTTGATATATTGGGTCTAAATTTACAAATGGCTCATCAAGGAATAATAGTCTTGGTTCATGTATGAACGCAGAGGCAAGCATTACCTTCTGTCGTTGACCTTTTGACAGATCTTTACATAAAGTCCCACTTTTGTCAATCATTCCAAACCAATCAAGCCAATAATTGACCTTTTCATTGATTCGATCTATTTTTCTCAGACGAGCCACAAATTCTAGAAATTCTGCTGCAGTTAGATATGAAGGTGGAGATTCAGATTCAGGTACAATTCCAATATTTGCCTTCACTAATCTTGGTTGATTTTCTACATTAATTCCCAACACACTTGCAGATCCTGTACTGGGTCTTAATTGCCCTGTTAATAGACGAATAAAGGTCGATTTTCCGGCACCATTTGGACCAAAAACTCCGAAGAATTCTCCTGCCTGAACCTTTACATCGAGAGGCTGTAGTGCTACAAAGTCACCAAATCTCTTAGCTAATCCATTCGCTTCAACTAGGTTTTCTACCAAGTAATTACTCACCTGTCCAGTTTGGTTTACCTCTTTCCATGAAAGCATTGACCCCAATTTCCTTGTCTTTGGTATCGAATAAATCGACAAACATATTGTGTTCTAATAGAATCCCATCTGTGATTGGATTATCTAATGCAGCACGAACAGCTTGTTTTGCTACTTGAATAGTTAGAGGAGATTTGGATGAGAGATTATTCGCAATTTCCATCCCTTTCTTCATCAAATCGTTTGGTTCAACGATGTGGTTTACTAATCCAATTCGATACGCTTCCTCTCCATCTATCATTTCTCCTCCCATCACCATTTCCATTGCTTTTCCATATCCCACAAGCCAAGTTAATCGTTGAGTCCCCCCTCCTCCAGGTATTAGCCCAAGATTGATTTCTGGAGTACCAAACATCGATCTTTTCGTTGCAATTCTAATATCGCATGACAAGGCTAACTCACTGCCACCTCCTAATGCATATCCATCAATTAGAGCAATTGTTGGTTTTCTTAATTTCCAAACTGCTTCCCAAACATTATTTTCAAATTCTGGACGAATAGTAGTACTATCTTTTCCAACAAATTCACTGACATCAGCTCCTGCAACGAAAGCATGAGGTTTCTGTCGTTTTCCTTCAGGAGGAGGCAATGGAGAAGCACCTCGGAAAATTACTACCAAAACTTCCTCTGACTTTTGTGCCCAAGTACAAAGTGATTTGATAGCTTCCTTTACATCAAAGTTTAATGCATTTAATTTCTCTGGTCTATTTATTGTTGCAACTATAATGACTCCATTTTCAGATGAGCATTCTTCGATAGTAAGTTCTTCCACATCGGGACGTTCGGCCATGTCCCTACGACATGAGTTTAATACATAGCATCATTGATTAAAATTAAGAATTTATTTCTCTGAATTTAGAGGTGGAGGCGGAAGGTCACCAATTACTCCTGGTAAAGGCGGAGGGGGTAACCCTGCTAGATCTGGAAGAGGCTCAACCTCACTCTCAGCGGCCCTTAAACCTACATCTAATGGTACGCGAAGTCGCAATATCTTATCATCATCAATACGAATTAATACTCTTCCATAGGGGTGTCCTGGGGCTGGATTTTCAGGTTCTTCAAGAACGTGAATTTCATTAGGTTGCTGGAGAATTTTCTGTAATTCTTCCCTAGAATTTGCTTCATATCTAGACCTTAATGTATCTCCTCTAATTTTGGCCAATTGCTTCCTTCTGCGCTTCTCAATCCCCTCGCGGATTTCTTTTTGGGATTCTCTACGACTTAATACTACGCTGTCTATCTCTGTTTCTAACATTGATTGAGCATCTACTTCAACAACGTATTCTTTCGCTTCGATAATATCATCATCCATGGCTTCTACTTCGATAATATCTTCATTATCTACAGTTTCAACTACTGGAGTAACTACATCTACTCCTCGTTTTCTGCTTACTGGAATGGTAATTTCGTCTTCTTCTTCTTTTTCAATGTCTTTTTCTACGATAATTGATGGAGTTTTCTTTTTCTTCATCGCTGGAGAGGCCGGTTGGCCTCCTGTAAACATTAGATATGCTAGAAGGATCAATAGTCCGCCTGCTGCACCTAATTCTCCATTCTCTGACAGGCTTCCTCTAAGTGTCAAGAAACCTGCTCCGCCAATGAAGAGCATCATCCAGAGCATTAGTCTAGAGAAACCCGCCACTATGTCTCCTCCTTTGCCTACGACTCGCTGCATTGGTTTGAGGTTGGCGATTGATTTCTCCCCTGTAAGTGCGCTCTTAACTTGTCCATTGCCTTCCCACGGTGTGAAAATTTTTGTTTTTCTTTGTTATTCATTTCACCAAACGTTCTCCCATTTCCTTCATTCGGAATAAAAATAGGGTCGTATCCAAATCCGTTTGATCCTAGAGCCCTTTCTGACACTTGTCCTTTGCATTCGCCTTTAAAGAAGAATTCTTCTCCATCAAGATGAATCCCAATCACACATTGGAAACTTGCATCACGATTTTTTATTCCTTTTAGTGTTTTAATTATACCCTTTATTCCTAATGTCTTGTGAACATAGGATGAATATACACCAGGAAAACCGTCGAATTCATCGATAAAAAAACCGGCATCTTCTACCATTACTCCTAATTTACTAGATGATTTTTTTACAATTTTAATTGCCTTTGTTAATTTATCCTTTGCAACATGTTGAAGTTCAGACGATTGAATTTCTTCGATTTCTGGAAATTCTCCGTCAACATCAATGGATTCTATATTTATTCCAAATGGACTCAAAGCTGATTTGGCTTCATTTAATTTGCCTGAGTTTGATGTAACAAAAAGAATGGTTCTTTTTTCATCCATGATATCTTACTCTCCCTTGGATTTCTTGATATCTTGCAATAACATCATCAAAATCGATCCCAATTTTTTCTCCATCTGTGTAGCCATTAAGTACGAATCTCATTGCATCTGAATGTTTAGGATGACTTGCAGACAAACATTCAGATAAGACCTGAAGATCTTGTCCTAGGGATTCGATTTCAGGAGATAATCTGCCTAATCCAAAATCAATAATTTGTACAAAATTTGAATCATCGCATAGCAAATTATGAGTAGTTAGGTCTCCATGAGATACATCCATGGAATGTATTTTACGTATTAATTTTCCACATGAGTACATTATTGATGAGACCATTTCAGGATCATTTGTGTTTCTAAGAATCTCAAATAATGGTACTCCAGGTAATCTAGTCATTACAATTGTGGCATTTTTTTCATCAAAATCTAGTAATTTAGGGACAGGTAGTTCAGAATTAGAAAGATGCACCAGAATCCTTGCTTCAGCGAATAATCTTCGTTTGGTTAGTGATTTATCTAGGCTGGGGTGCCTATATCCCTTTGGACGACGAATTTTCATTACAGCATCAGTTCCGAACCACCTTCCGCCAATTGTTCTTGCTTCTGCACCGTCATGAAGTACGACTTCCTCAACCCACGGAGAGGTGCCATCCATGTTTGCACGGAGAGGAAGATGGATTCAAATGCACCGGGCGTGAGGGTTGTTTGCCATGTCTCTCGGGCTGCCCCTCGCTTCATGTTCGATCGATGATGCTGTTAATGAAAATGAATACCGAGAGAGGATTCAAAAAGCGAAGCAAGAATTAGGAGATAGGGTGATGATTTTAGGTCATCATTACCAACGTGACTCAATTGTAGAACATGCTGATGAAACAGGTGATTCTTTCAGATTATCTAGAATGGCTGCGGATAGTACAGCAGAACAGATAGTTTTCTGCGGTGTTCATTTTATGGCAGAAAGTGCGGATATTCTTACCAATGATCAACAGATTGTTTCCATGCCAACAACAAGAGCAGGTTGTTCAATGGCTGATATGGCAAATGTACCTGATGTTGAGGAATGTTGGCATATTTTACTTGAGGAACTTGATTTGCAAGATCCGTTATCAAGGAAAAATCCCGATGAAATTGCAAATCAAGATGATAATTTCCTTGTACCTGTAACATATATGAATAGTTCTGCAGCCCTCAAGGCATTTGTTGGAAGACATGGAGGAATTGTTTGTACATCTACCAATGCAAAAGGAGTCTTAGAATGGGCTCTATCTAGGGCAGGAGGATTGGGTAAAGTGCTATTCTTCCCCGATCAGCATCTAGGGAGGAATACTGCATTCAAAATGGGCTTCAAGTCGGAAGACATGGTCGTTTGGGACCCCAGGGAAATTCCTGATAATAGTGAAATTTCTACAGCCAGATTTGTACTATGGCATGGTTATTGTTCTGTTCATCAACGATTTACTGTAGACCAAATCGAAAATTTGAGACAATTAAACCCTAATGCTATGATTGTAGTTCATCCAGAGTGTGATCGTGAAGTTGTGCAAGCGGCTGATGCAGATGGATCTACAGACTTTATTCGGCGTTATTGTGAGGATGCACCTTCAGGGTCAATTATTGGAATAGGTACTGAAATTAATCTTGTTCAACGACTGAATTCAAAATACCCTGATAAAGAAATTATTTGTTTAGATGATTCAATTTGTCCTTGTTCTACGATGTATATGATTCATCCAAGATTTTTAGCTGAACAACTCGAATCGATAATCAAAGGGGATGAGAGGAACATCATTAGTATTGATAAACAAACATCTAGTGATGCCTTAAAGGCACTTAACAGAATGCTTGAAGTCTAAATCAGTGAAGTTCACCAGTGCCTTCTCGAAGTCTCCACACGCAGATGTCGTATCGGCCTGATAAAGCGCCTCCTCTTTTTGTAGTAGATACCTTCTCGATATCCTTGTCTTTTGATAATACATTTCCGAGTTGTTGAGGAGTAGTTCCATGTCTAGTGGTTGTATTCACGTGTTCTAGAATCTCAGTAGTATTCGCTTCTCCCTTTTCAGCCAAGAATCTCTTTATTCGTTCTCTTAATCTTGTAGTTCTCATTGTTCTCCTCTCCTATTTTTCATCCAATCAACTGTTGCCCATTCACAAATTTTGTATCCAGAAGAAAGCACACCACTACGTCGTACTAAATCTACACGAACAACTTGAGCATCTGATTTCAGTAGTTTTTCGATTTGTTCGATACTAGTTCCATCCATATTTGCTCTGGCATGTTCTACGATTTCCGCAGTATTTCGTGGGCGTGTCTGTAGGTAAGATCTGATGAGGTGTCGCAAATTTTCGCTCATCTTTTCCACTCCTTATTCTCCTAACTTTCCTTTGCTGTTGCATAGGCTGCCGATGTTCGGGGGAGAGTCGGGGGGGTTATCAAATGACCGCCGTTCTTTGACAAATTTCGTTACACAATCGGGGAATAAAATACCATTTTTTTGAGAACAAAATTGTAAATTGGTTATTTTTCTCATGATATTCTTTCAACTATGTAACAAAATGTAACAAATATCTAAATTTAAATTCAAGAGTATCAATATTGAAATAACTAATGGCATTATAGTAATTTCAAGGGGAGAGGAAAAATTGACGAATTCTTCACCTATAATTCGAAGAAAGGTTCGTGGACGCCATAGAAGAATTTTGCTTCTTACACTGTCGGAAGGCTCAGGTACTGTTTCATCAATTGCTATGAAATCAGGTTTACGTGTCCCACATGTATCTGTTGAATTGAAAAGAATGCGCGAAGATGGACTGGTTAACTCAACTAGTATTTCTGGAACAAGAGGAGGGATACTAAATCTTACTTCAAAAGGCTTCAAAATGCTTGAAATGGATGAATTATCAAGGATTCCCTTAGGTCACTTTAACCACATTGTTGATGAACAATTTCAGATCTTAGATATCTTGGGAAACTATGTTTTATTGATGGTAACGCGGAAACCAACCACTCCCATGATATTCCTTCCAACGATTGATGGTCGAAGAGTTCTGGCCGAAACAAGAGAAAGAAATCCCAGATTCTATCATTCAGATTCCTTCGAAAGGATAGCGATGCCTGTAGAGTCAAATTCTAGCAATATTGAGTCTTGGGATAGATCTGGATTTGGCCTAATTCGTTCTAGGTTGGTAGATAGAGATTCAGGAGATCGTCTTTCTGTTGGGCGTTGGTTCCACTCCATTCCGGATTTAGAAAATATTGAACAATCAGATGAGTTTGGCCCCGAATCTTGGCAACTTGGTTTTGTTGGTAGAGATGGTACTGAAGTTTTTGCTTCCAATCCAGTAATTTGTACGTCTAATTCTAATGAGGTTGCTGGACAATTAATGCGAAATTCAGAACAAGGTTCGATATTAATCGGGCGTGGATCGATTATATCGTCACCTCTGACCCCACTTCCAAGAATTTTTTTGGAAGAATGGATTGAAATCATCCATCCACGGCTTCGTCAAGTAACTCGTCGTTCTAGACTTCAATTACTTTTATCCTGGATAGATACAGGCAGAATTAGTCGCCCTTCTAGATTGCCAGATATTACGATTCGAAGATTTAGAGAGGATTGGGGGAATCGACAATTCCTTGGGCCCAATTCTTCTTTCCCTGAAACGATAGTTACCGACGGCCTTGGTCCAATAGCAATTAAAGCTGTAATATTGAGTATCATGAATAATCAATTTATTCAATGGGTTTCAATTGATTTACCTGAACCAATAGGAGAGTCGTTATCTAGACGCTTATTTCGATTTGAACGAATTCGTTTGTTAATTGCTCCATGGTCTTCAAATAATGATATTGGACTATCAATGCTTCAGAATGATGAAATTCATGATTTACCATTTCTTAGGTATACTGAGCCAAATGGCCGTACTCTCCCGATATATATCGGAGATACAAGGAAAAGAAAGACTGTACTACCTGAAGATTGGACAATACCTTCAACTCCGGATGAATTGGAAAGAATTTCTCAGAGGGTTCAACAAATGGATTTACCAAAGGGAGAACCTAATGAAAATGAATTATTTCTGTATGCCTGTTCGGTTTTTCCTACAGGAGATGAAGCGTTTTCAAATAGAGTAGAGTCAACGTATCCACTTATTTCTTGGATTTCATCATCAAATGATTCAAGAATTGATAGATGGATTAGAATTTGCCATCTTCTTCCTTCTATATGGTCGAAATTAATTAATCCGAATGAGACGTCTTTGGACAAAATTGTTGATCTTTGGGATAAAGTTCCAGTTTCCTGGATGAATGAGTTCAATCAGAGTATTTCTAACCGTATTATTTCCAAAAACGATTTGCGTTCTAACTTGAAGAAGTTGACACTGTATGGAAATAATCCCGAAATTAGAGGTTGGGCAGCAGGAAGATTACTCTCAGCGGCTCATTGGTTGAATTTCGATGAAACCAGAGAATTAGTCAGATGGGGAATAAATAGTTGGATCGAAACTCCTCCTTTGAGGTGTGCCGACTCTCTAGAAGGAGTCTTGTATTTATTGCAAAAACATCCCGATGTTCGACAAGGAAATATTGAGGATATTTCTGAACGCTTACGACGTTTAGCTTGGTCTTTACCTGAGAATCATGATTTACATCTTTGGATTCTTCTTTCAGAATGGAATGAAAGAGGAACTTTGCCAAAAATAGAGAAACAAATTTTATTCGTAAAATATTTGCCTTGGAGGTGGTGGAGGTCTCATTCTGCTGATATGTTAACTATGATGACTGAACATTCAGAGGCTAGAAGGACAATCTTAGAAAATCCATTGCCTTGGCCTGCAATCGTTTTACGTCCAGAGGGTGAAAAAGCACCTCTTCCATTTGGATACACTGGCGTTCATCCCAAAATGAGACTTTCTTTAGCAGATAGATTGAGAAGATTTGTGTCTATCGAGATATCAGAAACCGAATCTTCCAACTCAATTATTGATATTATTGAATCACTAGATGACCTTCGTGATGGGAATTCACCGAGAAATGGAAAAACACATCGATATGTTGGATGGCTCACACGTCCGGTACATGAATGGCCTCCAATGAATAAATTAGACGAAGAATCAGGAGATATATCGATAACTTTAGCAATTGGTGAACGTTTAGGCGAATTTCACTAATTTTTTACTCGATGAATTCATATCTAGCACTGTTTAGGATGTTTTGCCCCGACGGCAACACCGAGCTGACGACCTCCCTCGCCGGAAGGAAGGATGACGCCCGGCACCACGTTCGGGGATTATGCCGCCGATCGAAGTTCGCGAGGACCACTTGGAATGATTCGTGATGCAAACGGCGGCTGGACGGTATATGGGTCCCCAGTTGACCGAATGGAATGATTCATGGGACAACCACACCGTTCAACAGACGTCCTGGGGCAGGGTCAGGCCCACGAGCTACGGCAATGATACGGGAAGTTACGCCCCGGGACACATTCTTAATCGCATGATTAATTCGTGTCAGCCGTATCGCCAACCATGGAGGGTTCTATCGGGCTGTTAGGTGGAACATTCGATAGATTACATGCTGGTCATCGTGCTCTTGTTTTAGGTACCTCACTAGAATGCGATCATTTACAGATACACGTAACATCAGATTCAATGATTACTGACAAAGATCCCCTCATCCAAGATATTGATACAAGATTGAAAAAACTTCAAGAAATGTTGATTCAAGAATCAATCAATGCTAGTCTCCATATTTTACATGATAAATACGGACCTGCAGTTTCTTTAGAGAAATGTTCAGTCATTGGTTGTACTGAAGAAACATTATCCTCTTGTGAAGAGATAAATAAAATAAGAATGAAGGGGGGACTCTCTCCATTACGTATAGTGAAAATAGGTCATGTTTTAGATGAGGGAGGTCAGATATTATCGTCTTCAAGAATTCGTTCCGGAATAGTTGATCAAAATGGGAAATATTGGCTTAAAAACTCTGAAACTACTTTGGATTATTCAATGCCTAAAATTTTAGATGAGGAATTGAAACAACCGATGGGTAAATTATTTCCAGGACCAATTGAGGACCCTAGTGTAGCTATGGATTTGGCATTGGAGACAATATCTGATGAATTAAAAATAATTGCAGTAGGCGATGTTACTGTATACTCTCTACAAATTGCTAATAGAAAAGTTTGGATTTCAGTAATTGATGGAATGACTCATCGCACTAAATGGGATAAATTTGAACGAATAGACTTTGATCCAAAATTTTTGATTAATGCTAAAAATCCACCAGGGATGTTGACAAATAGTATTTTCCAAGCTTGTTCCAAGGCCATTTCTCAATCTGATAATGTTACTATTTTGGTTGATGGTGAAGAAGACTTAGTCCCTATTCCGTTGATTTTAATGGCTCCATTGGGTACAATATTGTTATACGGTCAACCAAATGAAGGGATTATTGTTAGAGAAATCGATATTTCTGCTAAACAACGTGCACGTCGTTTTTTGAACTCATTTGTTGTGAGGGATTCCTCTTGACTTTGGTAAGTATCACTGTATGTGCCAAAAATGCTGAAAATTGGGTACATCAGTGTCTCTCCTCTCTATTTTCTCAAGACTATCGCCCCTTGGAGATTATTGCAGTAAATGATGGATCCACAGATTCAACATTTGAAAAAATGAAGCTTTTCAAAGAAAAAAATCAAACTCCAGATATCAATTTAACAATCATTGATAGTGATGGTAAAGGACTTTCAGCAGGTAGGCAGATTGGTTTAGATAATTCAAAGGGTCAATGGGTTGCAATAACAGATATAGATTGTTCTCCAGAACCTAATTGGATTTCCTCAATGATTGCAGTAAGTGAAGGATATCCAAGTGAGGATGTTATGGCAGTAACTGGAAGAACAGTGTTCAATGAAGGAAATACTAGAGTTTCCAGACTTAGATCGAAGGAAATTCATAGGAAATATATCAGTAGATCGAGGGTGACCACCCTAGCAAATGGTCCTTGTTCGATGTTTAGGCGAGATGCTTTGATTTCTATCGGTGGTTTCAATCCTTCGTGGTACCATG
>MDTG01418386.1_pt1 | contig 19702 bp, 21 predicted proteins | sample 811421 | NCBI WGS metagenome assembly MDTG01 (sample SAMN05326645, study PRJNA326480) | marine metagenome | isolation source: seawater | place: Pacific Ocean: South East | collected 2011
CAGGGCGGGATCAACCCAACCAAGTGGCGAGGGAATCAAAAAAATCTCTGGGATTTTCAGCATGTAACCAATGTCCTGCATTCTTAATGGATGTAATATTGGCCTTTGGAAATAATCGTTTAATTTCCTCATGGTCTGAGTCCGTATTTATGTAGTTGGAATTTTCCCCCTGAAAAAACAGGTTGGGCTTTACAAATTGTTTATCTGATGCTATCGAGGCGCCGATGCTTTCAGCTGCATTTTTCAACACAGCAATATTGGGTCGAAGTCCTAGTTTTCCTTCTTCAATCCAGTAAAGATTTTTGAGTAAAAACTGACGGACACCAATTTCAGTGACAAATTTTTCAAGGTGAAGACCAGCAGCAGCCCGTGAGGACAAGACTTTAAAATCCATGGTGCTTAAACCTGCCAATATCTTTTGGTGGTGGGGGGCATAGTATTTCGGTGCAATGTCCACCACGACCAGTTTATCTATCCGATGGGGATTTTGCAACGCAAAGCTCATGGCTGTTTTTCCTCCCATGGAATGACCCAAAACAATGGCATCCTCCAAGTAGTGGAAATCCATATAGTGCAGTAAATCCTGCACCATTAGCGGATAACTAAACTGATCGCTCCAAAAACTTCTTCCGTGGTTTCGTGCATCTACTAAATGAACACAATATCCGTTTTGCGCTAAATTTTTGGCATGTGTTTTCCAATTGTCACCCATACCCAAAAAACCGTGTAGGATGATAAAGTTACGGGCGCCAGACCCAATGATATTGGAATACAATTTGGTCATGAGGAAAGGCGTTGAAGGTATAAGGGTATTACATTTTCAAAACCTAAATAAAGGGACTCACTCATAAGGGCATGACCAATAGAAACCTCCAGTAGATTGGGAATATTTTGTTTAAAAAAAGCGGTGTTTTCCAAATTCAAATCGTGACCTGCATTTATACCTATTCCTAATTTGTTTGCGACATTGGCGGCAAGAGTATAAGGAGCTACTGCTTTTACTGGGTCGTTTTTAAAGTGTTGGGCATAGGCTTCGGTGTAAAGCTCAATTCGATCTGTACCTGTATTTTTGGCACCTTCGACCATTTTTTCAATGGGGTCAACAAAAATGGAGGTTCGAATTCCATGGCTTTGAAACCCCTGGATGACCTCCATCAGAAAAGCTTTGTGTTTAATTGTATCCCAACCGGCATTGGATGTGATGGCGTCCTCTGCATCTGGTACTAAAGTCACCTGGTCTGGTTTGATCTGGGTCACCAAATCAATGAATTTAGGAATCGGATTTCCTTCGATGTTGTACTCTGTTGTCAATACCGTTGGCAATGCCAGTGCGTCATCGTACCGAATATGCCGCTGATCGGGTCTTGGGTGGATCGTAATCCCCTGGGCACCATATCTTTGTAAGTCTTTGGCCACTTCAAGTAAATCGGGGACATTACCCCCTCGAGAATTTCTCAGCGTAGCTATTTTGTTAATGTTTACACTTAGTTGGGTCATGATTATTTTTTTAGCACATAAAATTAACGACTATTGGTGGCATCTACTAAATTTCAATGATCAAAAGGCAAGCCCGATAAAGTTTTGTAATTTTACAACTTAACCTTATGGGATGAAAATCGCTATTTTTTGTGCTTTTGATACGCCTGCAACCATAGAATTTGCTAAAGCTACCGTCGACTATTTGGATAAAAAAGGGCATGAATTGACAGTGGACCAGCGCTTGATGCATCAATGGTTAGAGAAAGTAAAAGATTTTGAGACTTTCGATGCTGACGCTACCTTAAGTAAAGACTGCAAATACCTTTTTTCCATTGGTGGAGACGGTACCCTACTGCGATCCATCCCTTTTGTTAAAGATACTGAAATCCCTATTTTAGGGATCAACACAGGTCGCTTAGGTTTCTTAACCAGTCTTCAAAAAGAATCATTGAATGAGGCTTTAGATAAATTTTTTGACAAGAAATTTAGCTTGGTAAAAAGGAGCTTATTGGAAGTGGAACTGTCCCCGACTTCTGCTGAAGAGATCAAATTTGGTTATGCCCTCAATGAAATCAGTATCAACAGAAAGAACACGACTGCGATGTTGAGCATTGCGACGCAAATAGACCTAGAATACCTGACCACCTATTGGGCAGATGGACTAATCATCGCAACTCCTACGGGTTCAACGGGCTATTCCCTGAGCAGCGGCGGCCCCATACTGATCCCTGAAACCAAAGGAATTGTTCTCAACCCTATTGCCCCCCACAATCTAAATATTAGACCTCTGGTCGTTCCTGAAAAAGCAGAAATACAAATTAGTGTGGAAGGCAGAGGAGAGGACCACCTCCTCTCATTAGACTTCAGGATTTTCACCTTGGCCAACGGCACACAGATCAACATCAGAAAAGCTCCGTTTTCTGTGTTTACTGTTGAATTGAAAGGTGATAATTATTTTAAAACACTTAGGGACAAACTTTTTTGGGGTTATGACGCCAGAAACAGGCAATAATTCTTCCATTTATTAGTTTAGAAAGATGGGTGCAATTAACTAAAATTATACCCCTACCCTGCTACTCCTAAATTAAAATGAAAAGACTGTGGCTGCATATTGTTATACTTTGTTATTCCCTAAATGCCAAAGGGCAGTTTCATGAATTAGGCCCTTTTTTGGGGGCAGGAAATTATATCGGTGAAATCGGTTCTACTTTTTTTGTGTATCCAGAAAATCCTGCATTTGGATTGGTCTATAAATGGAATCGTACTACGCGATATTCCCTGCGTGCGAACGCCATGTTTATGAACATCAAAAAAAGCGATTATTCCCCGGTGGACAATGCCAGGTTTAACCGACAACTTCGGTTTTCAAATTCCATAATGGAATTTTCTGTTGGCACAGAGATTAACTACATAGATTTTAACCTTCACGGCGGGGAGCGATTGTGGAGTCCCTATTTGTTTTTAGGCATAGGATACATCCGTTATGATTTATTTTATCACGATCCCCTCACTCTTAAAAATGTTGAATATGGTAAGGGAGGGGAAATAACATTCCCGGCTATCGTGGGGGTAAAAACCAATATATCTCCCTATGTGGTATTGGGTCTAGAAATTGGTGCCCGCTATACGCTAACAGACAATATTGACGGTAGCGCTCCAGAGACTGAGACAAATATTCCAAATAATTTAATGTTTGGAAATATGAACAATAATGACTGGTATGTGTTTACAGGTTTAACAATTTCATTTACCTTTGGCGATCTGCCGTGTTATTGTAAAGAATGATGATAAGCGACTCAAAAAATGATATGCCAAAACATCTTGCCATAATTATGGATGGAAACGGCCGTTGGGCTGAAAAAAAAGGTAAAAACAGAATTCAAGGGCACTCCCACGGGGTTAAAGCAGTTCAGGAAGTGGTGGAGGAAGCCGTTCAGCTCAACATCCAATATCTAACGCTCTACGCCTTTTCAACCGAGAACTGGAGGAGACCCCAAGAAGAAATAGGTATTTTGATGAAGCTACTGGTAAGTACCTTGAAAAGCGAATTTCAAAAACTTCTCAAGAACCGAATAAAATTAAATGTGATTGGGAACATGCATGAACTTCCTGCCTTCGTCCAGAAAGAGTTGGAATATGTAGTGGAGCACACCCAAGATAACAATGAAATGACTTTGACGTTGGCTTTGAGTTATGGCGGAAGGGAAGAACTTTCCAATGTCTTTAAACAGCTGGCGAACAAAGTTAAAAATAACATAATTTCTCCCGAAAAAATTGACCAATCCATTATTAATGAGCATCTTTATACACAAAATTTGCCAGATGTGGATTTGCTGATTCGCACCAGTGGAGAAAAAAGAATCAGTAACTTTTTGTTGTGGCAGATCGCCTATGCCGAATTATATTTTTCTAAAGTACTTTGGCCTGATTTTAGAAAAAAACACTTGCATAAAGCAATAATGAGTTACAAAAAAAGAGAGCGCAGATTTGGAAAGACAAGTAAGCAACTTCTTGATTAAATTAACACATCCATTTTACAGCTGTCTATGCACCATCTTCTTTTTGGGTGCTTTTTCTGTGCATGCGCAAAATCTTGATCAATACGTTAAGGGAAAGCTCTACACCTTGGATACCATTACTGTTAGTGGTATCAAAACCTTCAGTGATCAAACGGTAATTTCATATAGCCAATTGCGAAAAGGGCAAAAAATCAATATCCCAGGTGATGAAATTAGTAGTATAATCAGCAAATTGTGGGGTTTACAATTGTTCAGCGACATCAATTTTTACATTACCGAAATCAAAGCCGACCGGGTTGCTTTAGAAATAGAAATAGAAGAACTGCCATCGCTGAGCGAAGTAAAAATCAATGGGCTAAAAAAGTCGAAAATTGAGCCACTGATCAATGAGACAGAATTGGAAGCAGGAAAAAAGCTATCGGAAAGCTTCTTGACCAATACCAAGAACTACATTGTCAACAAATTCCAAAAAGACGGTTACCTCAACACCAAAGTGGTTTTAAATACCATAAAAGACACCACCAGTGCCAATACTTTTAAAATGGTCGTTAATGTAGATTTGGGGGAAAGGGTAAAAATTAGTGAAATTAACTTTGAAGCAAATGAAGTATTTAGCGATAAAAAACTGCGCTCAAAACTTAAAAAAACCAAAAAGAAGTTTCCTTTACGATTCTGGAAAAAATCAAAATTTATAAAAGAAGAATTTAACGAGGACCGGCAAAATTTATTGGATTTTTACAAAGAAAAAGGATACAGAGATGCCAGAATAATAAGAGATACCTTGATCAAAGACGGCGACAATGCCATTACCCTCAACTTTGATTTGGAGGAGGGGAACCGATATTACTTTGGTGATATCACCTTTTTGGGGAATTCTGTTTTCAATGACTATCAACTAAGCCAAGTTTTGGGCCTCCAAAAAGGAGACCCCTATGATGGTGTTTTACTGAAAAAACGGATTCAGGATCAGAAACCAGACGCCAACGATCTGACCAACCTATACCAGAATAACGGTTACTTATTTTCAAATATCAACGCTGTTGAGATAAGTGCTGAAAATGATACAATCAATTTTGAAATTAGGGTTACTGAAGGAAAACTCGCCAGCTTTAATAAAATATCGGTTAAGGGTAATACCAAAACCAACGATCATGTAATCTACCGGGAGCTGAGAACCAAACCAGGTGAATTGTACAGTAAAGACATGGTAGTAAGAACGGTAAGGGAGCTGGGGCAACTGGGCTTTTTTGATGCTGAAAACATCAATCCCGATTTTAAAAATGTTGACTCAAATGCAGGAACCGTTGACATTGAATACGGGTTGACCGAAGCTGGTGCCAGCCAAATTGAGCTCCAAGGGGGTTACGGTGGCGGTGGTTTTATCGGTACCCTAGGGCTTTCGTTCAACAACTTTTCGCTTAAAAATATTTTCGATTTAGACACCTACAAGCCCCTACCTATGGGCGATGGGCAGAGTTTAAGTTTACGACTTCAGGCCAGCCAATTTTACAGCACCTACAGTTTTAGTTTTGCAGAACCCTGGTTGGGCGGAAGGCAACCTGTACAGTTTTCAACCTCTTTTTCACATACCATTCAATACCGTTATGATTTTCTTACTGCGCGGGCAGATAAAAGTCAATATTTTCAAATCAGTGGATTGTCATTGGGGCTCGCAAAGCGCCTAAAAGTTCCCGACGATTTTTTCACGCTCTCTCAATCCATCGGATACCAATACTACGACTTGAACAATTATTATACCGGGCTCTTTACCTTTGGTGATGGTAGTGCCAATAACTTGAGTTACACCGTAGCGTTATCGAGAAACAACACCTTTACCAATCCCATTTTTCCTGTAGGGGGGTCAAAGTTTACACTCAGCGGAAAATTCACGCCTCCATATTCATTGATCAATGGAACAGATTTTAGCAATCTGGAAGGTCAAAAAGAATTTCAATTGTTCAATGGCGAGCCCGACACGGCAAAAATAGACCAAGAAAAATTCCGCTGGCTGGAGTACTACAAAGTAAAATTTAATGGAGAATGGTACTCTACCATTATTGGCAAACTGGTACTGAAAGCCCAAACCGATTTTGGTTTTATCGGCGCTTACAATCAGGAGCGGGGCAATATTCCTTTTGAAAGGTTTTATCTTGGAGGGGATGGAATGCAAGGTTATGCTTTAGACGGAAGAGAGAACATAGCCCTAAGAGGTTATAAAAATCAGGCGCTCTCCAGCAGGGATGGATCTTTGCTGTACAACAAGTTTACCATGGAATTGCGTTATCCCATAACCCTCAAACCAAGTGCATCGATATTTGCACTTTCATTTTTGGAATCTGGGAATGGATATGACAGTTTTAGGGATTTTAACCCTTTTAATTCAAAACGATCCGCTGGATTTGGAGTTAGAATTTTTATGCCTGCTTTTGGGTTACTGGGAATAGATTTTGGACACGGTTTCGACAACCCCAACCCCAATATCCAACAACCTAATGGATGGGAAACCCACTTTGTCATCGGACAGCAGTTATAATTATTCCAACAACCCACTAACTAAAATAAACTCTATAATATTTCGTTAACAAGGTAGAACTTATAAATCTTGACCTTTTTAACATCGATTAAAATGACCAAAAGAAACCTACTCTTATCGCTTCTGTTTTGTGTATTGTCACTGGAAATATTCGCCCAGCGTGGTGCGCGGATTGCCTATATAGATATGAATGTTATTTTAAGTCAAAACAAAGAGTTCAGCACCGCAAATCAGTTACTGGATCAGAAAATCGCACAATGGAAAAAGGAAATTGAACTTAAAAAAACACTGCTCAAACGTATTGAAGATGAGTTAGCCGTTGAAAAAGTTTTATTAACCCCGGAACTCATCGCAGACCGAGAGCTTGAAATAAGAGACTTTGCCGCAGAAATTATCCTACTTCAAGAACAAAGATTTGGCCCGAATGGTGATATGATGATTCAAAAAAATCAGCTATTAAAACCAGTCCAAGACCAAGTACTCAGCATCGTTCAAGACATTGCTAAAGAAAGGAAATACGACTTTGTCTTCGACCGATCTTCTGATATAATTATGTTGTATTCAGTAAAAAATTACGATATTAGCGACTTGGTTCTGCGAAGGATACAAGTCCAAGAAAGGATCAAAGAAAGAAAAGAAAAAATAAATTCCTCTAAAAAAGTTTTAGACGGATTAAGTGATTAAAAACAAATACTACTCTAATGAAAACGATCAAAAAAATCTTGTTGCCCCTATTTTTTTTGTTGGCACCTTTTGCTGTTGTAAATGCCCAGGCTAAAGTTGCTCACATTGAAGTTCAGAAGTTAATTAGTGAAATGCCGGAGGTGATTGCCGCGCAAAAAGAATTAAAAAAACTGGAGGATTCCTATACTGTAGAATTGGAAAACACTTACAAAGAGTTCCAAACCAAAGCACAGGACTATGCTGCTGTTGCTGCCAACCAAACTGAAATCACAAACGAAGCCAGACGAAAAGAGTTGGAAAGCATGCAAAAAAACATTCAAGAATTTCAGCAAACCGTTTCTCAGGATTTACAGAAGAAATCCGTAGACATGATGCAACCTCTGATTGAAAAAGCCAAAGAAGCCATTGATAGGGTAGCGTCAAATATGGGCTACGATTATGTTCTTGATTCTTCTAATGGAGGAAGTGTTATCATTGCCAAGGGCAAAGACATCATGGCGGAAGTAAAAAAAGAACTAGGGTTTTAACCCCCCTTTACTGAACAATTCACAAACTCCCTTTACAGGGAGTTTTTTTCCTACTTGAACCAGGAAGCATATTGCATATAATTTTTTGCGATGCTTTCAATTTCTCCCTTTTGCAGTTTGGGACTGATATCTTTTATTTTCTTGGCTGGAATGCCTGCAAAAATACTGCCCTCGGTAACCCTTATGTTTTATGCAAAACACCCCCGCTACAATAATCGAATTTGACACTACGATACTGTCATTCATAATGATACTTCCCATTCCAACCAATAACTTGTCTTTTATTGTACAACCGTGAACAATAGCGTTGTGACCTGTAGAAACATCATCACCGATATAGGTGGCGGACTACTCATAGGTGCCGTAAATCACTGCACCATCTTGAATATTGAAGCGGTTTCCGATATGAATACCATTTACATCCCCCTTACCACTGCTTGATACCAAACGGAACAATCGTCACCTATTATGACCTCGCCGATAAGAGTGGCATTCTCGGAAAAAAATTATTATCGTGTTTGGGAGTAAAACCTCTGACCTATCTAATCAACATATTTTTCACTTTGTGTTTTAAAATATAAAAATGATTCTTAAGAACCTTGGGTTTCTTATTTTAGTAGTAGTTTTACCAAATTTGTAAAAAAAATGAACAAGATCAGCGTAATCGCCAGCTGTAAAAAAGGTGCCTCTATCGCCAAATTCATTATCAGCCCACCTTTGAATATTTCGACTTCAAAGACCTATATCAATATTGATCAAGCTACCAATGCACCATTGGTAAAACAACTCTTTTACCTTCCTTTTGTTAAAAAGGTGGGGTTAGTAAACAGTACCCTGATCGTTGAGCGATTCGATATTTTAGAATGGGAAGAAGTAATCGAAGAGGTTGCTAAACAGATTGAAGATTACTTAAATGAGGATGGTGTGGTGCTTGAAGAGGAGAAAAAAATTACAAATTCCCCAATCACTGTGTATGCGGAAAGCACACCAAACCCCTCAGCGATGAAGTTTGTAGCCAATAAAAAAATTACAAAACAAACCATTTCTTTTGAGAATATAGATGCTGCCAATGATGCCCCAATGGTAAAAGCAATTTTTAATTTCCCTTTCGTCAAAGAGGTTTTTTTGGATGAAAACTATATCTCTATCTCCAAAAATGAAACGGTTGAATGGGAGGAAGTGGTCATGGAAATAAGAGAATTTATAAAATCTTATTTGGAAGAAGCAAAAACCATTTTAGGGGATTCTTATACAAAAGCCATGGGCGCCTCCTCCACTACCTCCAGTGCAATATTGACGGATACCGAAAATGAAATTGTAAAAATTTTAGAGGAGTATGTAAAGCCTGCCGTCGCCTCTGATGGTGGAAATATTATTTTCGATTCCTATGAAGATACCGAAAAAAGTGTCAAGGTAGTGCTTCAAGGTGCGTGCAGCGGATGCCCGTCTTCTACGTTTACTTTAAAAAATGGTATTGAAAATATTCTTAAAGAGATGTTGCCAGGTAAAGTTGAGAAAGTAGAGGCGGTAAACGGTTAAATCAAACCCCTTTTTTCTTGGCTGTGGTATAGAAATCTTTGAGGTAGAAAGGTTCGAAATAGGCCACATCTTCAAATTCTTTTTTTTGATAGGACTGCCAAGCCAGTCCAACCATCTCCTGAGCTGAAGGATAAACGATATCTGTGCGGTACTGAATATTAGGCGCAAAGAGTTCGTTTTGGCACTTAAGCGCTCCCTCTCCCATAAATATCCATGGAATATCATTTGGGAATGCCTCAAAACTGTTGGAGGTAATGACCTCATTAAAAGTAGGTTTTACAAGCTGTTTATTTTCATCCAGTACCATTACATAGACTTCCATTCTCCGGGCATCAAACATGGGAAACAAAAATGCCTTTTCAAGCGCGCTGTACTTTTCAGAAAGAATCTGAAGGGAATTGATCCCCATCAAAGGCAGGTCTAAGGCAAAGCAAATTCCCTTTGCTGCAGCCACTCCAATTCTAAGTCCTGTATAGGAACCTGGTCCTTTACTGACGGCAACTGCATCAAGGGCCTCCATCTCAATATTGGCTTCTTGCAGCGCCTTTTGAATAAAAACGTGTAGCTGTTCACTTTGACTAAAGTTCTCTGCATAAAGCTCCTTCAAGGCGACCAGTGATCCCGACTTTCCAATCGCAACAGAACAATTCTTGGTTGCTGTCTCTATGTGTAGTATATAACTCACCTCACAAAAATAAAAAATTGAATGCTTCCAGGGTCAACTGGTTTTGAAAAAACCCTAAAGAGAAATGGTAATTCCAAAGTAGAACTCTAAAACTTTTATTTTAAAAATATAATCGAATTTGGCACGAACCACATCCGAAGCAGCGGTTTCGTAGCGTTGTTTGATCTGACTAAAATCGAAGGTATTCATCACCCCTGCTTCATATCGGTTGATTGCGTCTTTATAAGCTCTTTTTCTCGCCAATACTGTCTTCTCGGCAGCTTCATAAAATTTAAATGCCCCCTGAGCATCGTTAAAGGCCTGATTAATGGTGGTCTCCAAATTAAGCTTATCTTGCTCGAATTGGTTTTGAGAACGAAGTAAATTAACTCTTGATCGCTCAACATTATTACGCGCCGAATTACCGTTAAAAATGGGAATATTTATGCGCAACCCAATATTGTGACCTGCATTCCTATCGAATTGGGTTCCAAAAGGAATGGGGCCCACCACGTCAGTCCCCTCTACTGTCCTGAGAACTTGATCTCTGGTGGTGGAAACAAATCCAATGGGCACATCGCTAAAAGCGCCGTTGCCAATGAGACGGTCAGCGTAAGAGACCCGTGTATTGTATCCATAAAATGCGGAAAGACTGGGCTGTAAAGATCCCTTTGCCAAATCTATATCGCGTTCTGCAATCGAAATATTGGTAATGGAAAGTTTGATGTCATTTCTGTGAGTCAGTGCCTTTTCAAATATATCCTTGGGCTTTTGAAAAAGAATCTGTCCCATAGGCGCATCAATATCTATCGTCACCACATCAAAGTTTTCGTAATCAGTGATGAGGAGCATTTGCGCCAGATTGATTTTGGAAAGTCTAAAATTATTTTCTGCAAAAATAACGGATTGTTCCTGAGCAGCGATGGTCGCTTCAATTTCTAATAAATCGTATTTGACCATGGTCCCCGCCTCGATCATTTGTTGGGTACGCTCAGCGTCTTGTTGACTGATTTCAAGCTGTGCTTTTTGAACCGAGAGGATTTCAATGTTAAAAAGTATCTGGAGATAGGCATTAGCGACCATCAACTGCACATCATCTTTCATGTCCTCTAATTGATACTGACTGGCCAACAGCGATAAGTTGGCCCTATACAATTGATTGAAATTACGATATCCGTTAAATATATTCATATTCACACTGGCCCCCATCGAAGTAAATTGTGTGGTTTGATTTTCTAAAGTTCCACGGGTTATGTCTTGGTTTAAACCAATGTTCCAAGAGTGACTGGCTTGGGCGTTTAACGAGGGTAAAAAATTCCCCTTGGCATCGCTTTTGTTTATCTCAGCGTCTTGATAGCGAAGTTCACTCTGCTTTATGGTTATATTTTTTTCCAATGCCATGGTAACACATTCCATAAGGGTCATGGGTTGCTTTTGGGCCAATGCCAGTTGACCAAAAATTAACATCCCTAAATAAAAGAACCGATTTCGTTTCATAGGTGGTAACATTAATTATTGGATTCCTCTTCTTCTCCGATTTTTATGGGCTCGGTCTTGTTCCAAACTTTTATCTCATCCTCCATTTCTATCCCCGATATGACCTCTACATTAATTCCGTCTGAAATCCCTACTTCAATGTCTTTTCTTTCAAATTCGCCTACATCATTTTTTATCTCAACAAAGGGATCATTGGTAACTTTATCAAATTGCAATAAGGCCTCTGAAATAGCCATTATACTGTCTTTTTTTTCCAATACTAGAGAGGCGTTAGCACTGTACCCCGCCCTGATAAATACAGAATCATTTAAATAAACATCCCCTTCGATTTTGAATTGAACCGTTCCATCCTCTTCGTTTCCTTTGGGGGCTATAAACTTTAATTGCGCATCAAAAGATTCATCTTCTATGGCACCCAAGGTAACCTTTAAGGGCATCCCAATGATCAATTTAGCCACTTCAGCCTCGTCAACTTTACCTTCAAATATCATTTTATTCAGATCCGCCACCGTTGCAATGGTGGTTCCCGCATTGAAAGTATTACTCTCAATAACCTGGTCTCCCTCCTTTATGGGAATTTCTAAAACGGTTCCCGGAACAGTTGCCCGAATATTGGTATTGGCAATAGAGGAGCCCCCGGCAGATCCTAATTTTATGATCTGTAGATCGGTTCTTGCATTTTCAACATTTTGCTGGGCTTGATCATAATTCAATTTGGCATTGTCGTACTCCCTTTTTGATATGATTTCTTTTTTGAAAAGCGTTTCATTTCTTTTGAATTCCACCTCTGCATTTTTTAATAAGATTAATGTATTGGACAGTCTTCCTTTAGCGGAATTCAACGCCTGTTCATTGGGAACCACCTTAACCTTGGCAAGCAGATCTCCATTGGAGACTAAATCTCCCTCTTCAACGTACAGTTCCTTAATAATTCCAGAAATCTGTGGTTTTATTTCGACCTCATCCTCAGGAATTACTTTTCCTGTCACCACTGTTTTCTTTTCAATATTTTGAATTGAGGCCAACTGAACATCATATTCTATTAATGCTTTACTGTTGGTTTTAACAAAATAGAGCGTGGCTAAAATGGCTCCTAAAACCAATATTCCGAAGGCAAAATATTTTAAAATTTTCATGTTCTAATGTTTCAATTATTCTTCTCTAAGTGCGTCTATGGGTTTTATACTCACCGCCCTTTGGGCAGGTATTAATCCGATGAGGGTTCCCAAGGCCACCATAGTGACCAAAGCACCAATAACGTAGGGTATGGGTACAGTAGGGTTGGTGTAGGGATAATCGGTGATTCCACGGGTCATAAAATTGATAATGGCCAGCACTGCAGCACCAAGGATAATACCGATGATTCCTGCGATGGTGGTTAAAAAAACCGATTCTAATAAAATTTGTATTCTGACTTCTCCTGGTGTTGCTCCCAGTGCTCGCCGCACGCCTAACTCCTTGGTGCGTTCTTTTACGGATATCAACAGAATATTCCCGATTCCAATTACACCTGCTAAAATTGTGGCCAACCCCACTACTAGCGACAAAAAAGTCATTCCGTTGGCAAAACCGCTGATGCGATTGAATAACTCACCAATATTGAAGGACCCTATTGCACGTTCGTCTTCAGGGGATATTCTATGAATTTTCTTTAAAACGGCTTTTACCTTTTTTTCTACATCAACGACATCGGCATCGGGATATGCAGCGATGGTAAACCAGTCCAATTTATCTCCGGTATTGTATAAGTTTCTAAAAGTATTGAAGGGAATAAAAATATCACCATCACTTTCAAAACCACCTCCTTCGATGTACTTGTGGACCCCAATTACCTGAAAAAAAACGTTGTTGATTCTTATGTATTTACCCAAAGGTTCCTCGTATTCTTCAAAGAGCTCCTCCTTGGTTCGTTCGCCAATCACGCAAACTTTTCTCTCGTTTTTTTGATCTTGCTCGTTAATGAACCTGCCTCCTTTGTATATTTTTTTAGTTGATATTTTGGTGTATTCTGGGAAGTCTCCATAAATATTATAGGTAGAGGATTTATCTTTGAAAACGACACTTGCAGGGGGACTGCCTCCAAAAACTCCGCGAGCACTTCTTGGAGCTATATATTTAATTTCGGGAATCTGCATCTTCAAATCATTGACATTAGAGATTGTAAACCGTGGATTCCTGCCCACTTTAAAACCTGCGTAGGGGACACTGGTCTTTCTCGGCCAAACAAACATAGAGTTCATAGCCATGTCCTGAAATTCACGTTCAAATCCATTGTCGAGTCCCTTGGCGGCTCCCGCGAGGGTGATGTAAATAAAAATCCCCCACAAAACCCCGATCACGGTAATTATGGTACGCGTTTTGTTCTTGGCAATAGAACCAAATATTTCTTGCCAGGTATCTAAGTCAAATAGTACTTTGAAGCTATTCATCTCGTAGAGCAACTATGGGTTTTATGCTTGCGGCCCTTTTTGCCGGAATATACCCTGCTATGGCCCCAAACACAATCAGTAAAAACGTGGCCACAATAGCAGTGCTGTTTTCGATATAAGGATCGATAATAAAAAAACGCTCTAAACGATCGCCCATATTAATCAAAAGCGCTATCCCTAAGATCATTCCAAAAACCCCCGATAAGGCAGTAATAAAAATGGACTCTTGGAGTATCATGCCGATAATACTTTTTGGGGTGGCTCCAAGGGCTTTTCGGATACCCAATTCCTTGGTGCGTTCTTTGACAATAAAAACCATGATATTGGAAATCCCAATTATCCCTGCTATCAAGGTGCCTATACCTACAAAAGCAACAATTAACTGTAAGACATTGGCAAATTGTTGGTTTTGGCGAAGTTGATCGGCTACGTTTCGGATGAATATTCCATTATTGTCCCGCGGGTCAATGGCTTTTTTATTTTTTAAAAATTGGCGCAATTGTTTTTCAAACAACAAACAGGTTGTATAACCCATTTCAGGACGAAAACTGACGATAATTGAACTTATTTTATCATTATTTTTTTCAATTAACTGTCGGGTGGTATATGGCATGTAAATGAGTCGTTCCTCCCGATCCCCACTTTGATCCTGAAAAATACCTATCACTTTATAAGCACTGAGCCCCATTTCTAAATATTTTCCTATGGGATCTTCCTCTTTAAAAAGATCCTTAGCAACCAACCGCCCGATGACGATATTTTTAGTTTTATTTAATATATCATCTTGGTTGATGTACCGTCCTTGCATTATGACTGTTTTTTCAATCAACTGGTGTCCAGGAGCAACCCCTCTGAAATAGTAATTATTGGATTCCACTTTGTATTTGACCTTAGCACTCCGGTTGATTCTGGGCGTAATATCCTCCAAGAAGAACTTAAAGTTGTCTTGGATGTCTTTTAGGTCGCTATTGTCAAATTCTATTCTGCGGTTGGCCTTAAAACCCCGATAGGGCTTGGAAGTCTTCCCCGGGGAAATCCAAAGGGTATTGGTGGCATCATCTAAGAAAAACTGCTTAAAGCTATTTTTTAATCCATTGCCAAAACCAAATAATACAATAAAAATAAAAATCCCCAGTGCAACTGTAAAACCCGAAAGAACGGTTCTCAGCCTATTTTTACGAATCGTTTGGAATATCTCTTGCCAGCGGTCTTTACTAAACATGGGTTGGAACAATCACTTGTTTTACTTTTTCATCATTTACAATAACCCCATCCTTGAGGGTCACCACGCGCTTGCACATTTGGGCAATATCCAGTTCGTGTGTCACCACCAAAATGGTCTTTCCTTCGTTATTAATTTGTTGGATCAAAGCCATTACCTCCATCGAGGTTTTAGAATCTAAGGCTCCTGTGGGCTCATCAGCTAGGAGTACTTTTGGCTGTGAAGCCAATGCTCTTGCGATAGCTACTCTCTGTTTTTGTCCTCCAGAAAGTTCGCTGGGCAGGTGGGAAGCCCATTCTTTTAAACCTACCTTTTCTAGGTATTCAAGTGCTTTCTCTTGTCTAATTTTTCTTCCTAAACCTTGATAGTATAGTGGTAAAGAGACGTTTTCAAGGGCAGTTTTATAATTTATAAGGTTAAAGGATTGGAAGACAAAACCTAGAAACTTATTGCGATAATTGGCAGCTGTAGTTTCGTTTAAATTTTTGATCATTACATTGTCTAACCTGTACTCTCCTTCATCAAGCAAGTCCAGCATCCCCAATATATTTAGCAAAGTGGACTTTCCAGAACCCGACGATCCCATGATGGCCACCAACTCCCCTTCACCCACCTCTATATTAATACCTTTCAGCACATGTAGGGACCTGTCTCCCATTTTATAGGATTTGTGAAGATTTTTTATGATTATCATGAAAATTTGTTTGGGGACAAAATTAAAGTTTGCTTACTTATAAAACGTAATTCAATTAGAATAATTGTGTTATTTAAAAAAGTTATTTTTTAAGCAATTTATACACCTGATATCCCACAAAAGCAACCAACAGATAGGGAATTGCCATCAAGTATACGATACCATTATTTATTCCTTTGGCTGTTTCTTTGGCCTCTCCAGATTCTAAAACCGCCCTACACATCGAGCATTGTCCATTGGCCTCTGGTAAAAGCAGAAAGAAAAATAATATGAGCCACAGAATACGCATGATATTAGTAGTATGGGGAAATCATTAGATATACCACCACCCCAGTTACAGCAATGTACAACCAGATGGGAAAGGTGATTACGGAAATCTTTTTGTGATCGTAAAATCTTTTTGATATGGCCCTTACATAGGTAATTAGTACCATGGGAATGATCCCTACTGACAGGAGTATGTGAGAGATCAAGATAAAATAATAGAATTGTCTTACAAACCCCTCTCCACCAAATGGCGTTGGATCAGCGGTCATGTGATAGGCCACATACATCACCAAAAAAACCAATGAAAGTGCAATGGCAATTTTCATTAATTTTTCGTGAAGCTTAATATTTTTTTGGCGAACGGCCACATAGGCAATCATTAATATCAGTGCTGTTAACGCATTTATGCCAGCATAAATTGGCGGTAAAAAATCTAAAGCAGCGACATTGGGAAGGCGCACCGTAAAAAGAATGGCCACGACAACAGGTATCAATACAGACACCACTGTAATGAGTTTACCATAGCTTTTTGGGGCACCGTTCTCAATATGACTTTTCCTGCTCAAATTTTATTCTTTTAACAGTAACGCGACATCTTCCAACAACATATCAACCCCTTGCTGCACTTGTTCCTCACGGTCTAATCCGGAGTAATAGACGATTGGATTTTCAAATTGATCAACGCGAGAGCGAATGTAGCCCCTTTTATCAATCAGCGCAAAATATCCTTGGTGTTCAAAACCACCAGCAACAGCAGGATTTATACTTGCAAAGATACTAAATCCTGAATTGGCCAGTTCATATACATTGGATTTCTCATCGGCTAAAAAATGCCAGTTTTGAGATTTTACATTATAATCTTCAGCATATTTTTTTAAGACATAAGGCTTGTCATTTTCGGGGTCTATGGTAAAAGAAGCAATGCCGAAGTCCGCCCTTTCTCCAAATTGGTCGTCCAAAATCTTCATGTTCTTGTTCATAATCGGACAAATGGTGGGACATCGGGTAAAGAAAAACTCTACCAAGAAAACTTTCCCTACATAATCCTCGTTGCTGATCATTAAACTGTCTTGGTTCAGCATTAAAAAAAAAGGTGCTTTTTTAGCCTCACCATTCAGTTTTATGTAGGCCAAGGGTTTTGCAGGAACGGAGCGGTTGCTTTCCACCTGAGTTTTATTGGCAATTCTGTCTGCGATCTTGGGGACAAATAACACCCCAAAAATGATGACAATAATGATCAGGCCCAAATAGCGAAAACGATTCATTTAATTAATTATCGGTATTGTTATACTTTTTCAGTGCCCTCCTGTATTCTGCCAGAATGACTTTGATATCATCAACCATTTTATTGTTGATCTCGGCTACAGACTGGGCATTGTACCCGAAAAGCTTTACTACCTTTTCGTCGTCATCACGTCCACGGAGATTGCGTTCTTTATCGATAATAAAAACGTAGGGAAGACTGTTTTTATGAGTAAGGGAAAGCGGTGAATCAAGGCTCTCGAAGAGTGCAGCAATTTCGTCATCACTGCCAAAAACAAAACGCCATTTGACTAGGTCGGTTCCTACTCCTGCCTTGAGTTCATTTTTAAGTTCATTTACTTGCGTTTGTCCTCCATTTTTGACGACCATCACAAACTGAAAGTCCTTAAACTGATAAAAACGTTTATATATTTTTTGATTTAAATTTAGCGCATCCCCTTTTTTATTGATCAGGTCTTCTCCCCAAAAACCCAACACCGTAATGCGTCTTTCCAATTGCACGGGTTGTCCGTTTAAGGTTTCCCATTGACTCAATTCGTTAACATCAGGGGTCAGGGTTGGCAAGACTGCAAAATTGTTCTTGCCAGAGGCAAAAAAAAGATAGATTACGATAGGAAAAATAAAAAGAACTGAAAGGACAGAATATTTTTCAAAGGCTTTGCTCATAAAAAAGTATCCTTAAAATTTTAAAAATTCCAGCTCACAAAACCACTGCTCATCACGTCAAAAATATAATCAGCTTCGAGTACTAAAATAAAAATGAGATAGGGAATGAGAATGATAAGGGGGAGTACAATAGCTCCTTTGAGGCTTCCTCTCTCGTCTCTGACGTGCATAAAATCCCAAGCAATATAGTATGCTTTAACCAGCGTTAAGATTATAAAAATCCAATTGAGTAATTTCATACTCAGAAAATAATTCATCAAAATTTGGGGTTTAATGATCCCCAAAAACACCTCTATCGTAGTAACTATTGATAAGAATATAAGAACACCCCAAATTTTTTGAACATTGGATTTGAACTTTAATAGTCCTCTAAAAATAGCAAGTTTGTGAGATCCTTCAGCCATCAATAATTATTTTTTATGTTAAACGAGATAGAAAAATGTAAAAACAAATACCCATACTAAATCGACAAAATGCCAATACAAACCTACTTTTTCAACCATTTCGTAATGACCTCTTTTTTCATATGTTCCCACAATGACATTAAAGAAAATGATCATGTTGATCACTACTCCAGAAAAAACGTGGAATCCGTGAAAACCAGTAATAAAGAAAAAGAAATCGGCAAACAATCTGTTTCCATATTCGTTGTGGACTAGGTTGGCCCCTTCGACTACCTCAACAGCATTCTCAATTTTGTCAAGAGATTCCTCGCGAGAGAGTACAATTTTGTGTCCAAACTCATCGAGTTTTTCACTTCGTATTACTAATTTATTGTTTACTTCAAAACCTTTGACTACCTCGGCCAGAGAATAGGAAGGTAAAGACCCTTCGGTTTCATACCAAATTCCGTTACTGGCCTTATGCGCACTTCGTTCTTTAGGAATAGAAACGGCAAAATCGGCAATGGCGACTCTTTTTCCGTCCTCTTCATTTACAAACTGAAGGATTTGTCCCCCTTTTGTTTCTAATGCACCGTATTCTCCTTTGATGAAATTTTTCCACTCCCAAGCCTGAGAACCAACGAAAACGGCACCCCCAATAATGGTAAGTAGCATGTAAAAGGTCACTTTGGACTTGTTCATAAGATGTCCAGCATCAACGGCCAATACCATAGTAACAGAGGAGAAAATCAAAATAAAAGTCATCAATGCCACATAGTACATGGGAGCATCTATTCCGTGTAAAAAAGGAAAGTGGGTAAATACCTCATCGGCAATGGGCCAAGAGTCAATATTCTTAAACCGAGAAAAACCGTAGGAAACCAAAAATCCAGAAAAGGTAAGTGCATCGGAGACGATAAAAAACCACATCATCAATTTACCATAACTGGCATTAAGCGGGCGCTGGCCTCCAGACCAAAGATTGGACTCTTTTTCAGCTGCAGTTAATTCCATAAAGTCAAATTCAGATTAGTATTAACAAATTTATATATTTTAGCGGTAAAGGAGAACAAATACATATAAATAAATCCACAAGACATCCAGAAAATGCCAGAACAGATGTGCCATCTCAAAACCCAATGTGTTGGAGCCCGTATACCGTCCTTTTAACAAACGGTAATAAACCACAAGCAAGACAATTATTCCTGCAAATAAATGAGCCAAGTGTAACAAAACCAATACATACAAAAACGAGGTCGTAATTGAACTCTCTGCCCCTGTGAAATAATAACCTTGGGCTATGATATCCCCAAATCCTCTAAATTGAAAATATATA